>Ga0055584_100001517_pt1 | contig 22810 bp, 17 predicted proteins | sample OSDHelmetaG_FD_58716 | JGI IMG/M metagenome (GOLD analysis project Ga0055584, IMG submission 58716) | Pelagic marine sediment microbial communities from the LTER site Helgoland, North Sea, for post-phytoplankton bloom and carbon turnover... | ecosystem: Environmental > Aquatic > Marine >...
ACCAGATTTGCAGGTTTGGGTGGTAACAGGTGATGGAGATGGCTTAAGTATCGGCGGCAACCATCTTATTCACTGTCTACGACGCAATATCGACGTCAAGATCTTGCTGTTTAATAATCGAATTTATGGCTTAACGAAAGGTCAGTATTCACCAACATCTGAAATGGGTAAGAAAACGAAATCAAGTCCCTTTGGTTCAGTAGAGAAACCGATTAACCCGCTATCGATTGCGATCGCCTCAAAAGCGAGTTTTATAGCCAGAGCTGTAGATACTGATGCAACAAATTTGCGTGATATTTTGCTACAGGCAGCACGACATAAAGGTTCAACTTTTGTAGAGATATTACAAAACTGTAATGTATTTAACGACAAGGCTTTTGGTTCTTTTACAGATAAGTCCGTAAAAGAAGAGCGACAAGTACATCTGAAACATAAACAGCCAATTGTGTTTGGTAAGAATAATGAAAAAGCAATATCAATGCGTCGTGCAAGCTCTGGCGTATTTGAACCAGAAATTGTCAATGTTAAAGACGTAGATGTGTCGGAAATTCTGGTGCACGATGAGACCTCATCGGACACGGCTTTGCCTTTCTTGTTAGCTCAACTTGATGAAACTGAATTTCCAGTGCCTATGGGAGTCTTTCGAAATATAACCAAACCTTTATATGGTGAATTGCTAGAAGATCAAATAGAGGAAGCGACAAAAAAGCTTGGCAAAGGTGATTTCTTTAAACATTTACGCTCGGGTGATATTTGGACTGTCTAATATTACCGCTATAGGTGTTTGGAAGAAGACCTTAGGGAAATTATCGGCCCTGAGTAGAAGAGCTGAACCTGTATGTCGTTTTCTCTTTATTTAGGACATGTACTGAGTTAAGGCTGCAATAACGGCTTCATTCTCTGAATCAAGTCCGACTGTAATTCTGAGCACATCATCTCCGGCTGCAGCATTAACTGGTCGAGGAATGATACCTTGACTCTCAAGGAAACTGGCAGCTTCATTCGCCGTCTTGCCATTACAGAGATTAAAGTTAAGTAAATAAAAATTAGACGCGCTAGGTATTACGCCAATACCGAGTGCCCCCAGTTCATTTTGCATGCGAAGCTGCCAGGCAGCTGTATGTGTGCGCACATGTTCGATATATTCTTCGTCTTTAACTGCAGCAATTGCTGCTGTCATTGCGGGACTGTTTGCGTTAAAAGGCGAGCGGATACGCTGTAAAATATCAATAATCGCAAGAGGACAGTAAGCCCAGCCAATGCGCAATGCCGAGAGTCCATAAATTTTGGAAAATGTACGCGTGACAATCACATTTTCATGTTTTTCAACGAGCCCCGTGCTGTCATCGTAATCATCATGCGTGGCGTATTCTGCATACGCTCCGTCAACTATCAACAGAACATGAGATGGTAGCCCTGAATGGATTTCATTGATTTGATCTTTATTCAGGTAAGTGCCTGTAGGGTTGTTTGGGTTGGCCAGAGTAACCATGCGGGTTTTTGACGTTACTTTGCTAAGAATATCCTCAACTTTGGTAACATAATTATCTTCTTCAGCAAGAACAATAGTGGCACCCTGTATCTTCGCGTACAAAGCACACATCACAAAATGGTTTGTACTTAAAATAATTTCATCACCAGCATTCAGGTAACTTCTATAAATCAAATCAAGCATTTCATCTGAACCATTTCCGCAAATTATTTTATCTACATCCAGGTTATAGACCTCGGAAATAGCCTCTCTTAAGGCATATTGTGAACCGTCCGGGTAACGATGCAAAGATGTTGCCATAGACTTGTACGCTTCAATCGCTTTCGGACTGGGACCAAAAGACGACTCATTGCTTGAAAGTTTAATTGGTTCCGATTGTCCGGGCAGGGCGCTTTTGCCTTGTACGTAGGGAGATATTTTGAGAATTTCACTTCTAGCCTGGGGTGCATTAATTGCTTTCTGCTGCTCTGGTGGCATCTTTGTATACTCTGGTTATTAAAAACAAGTTTAATCTTAAACTAATTCCTTGTACGATGAAAACAGTTTGAAATTATGGTGCATCTCCTCATTTAGACCGACTCAATTGGTAGGAGAAATATTCAGAGAAAGGCCATAAAGCTGAGCTTAGCTGTCGTTTCACCTATGTAGGAGTAATTAGAAACTCACTCACTATGGGATAGACTATTTGATATGACGATTATTGCAGAGAACAATATATTCGCTCTGGGAGCTGCACTTTTTGCCATGGCCTGGTTAGGCTTCTGGGTTGATAGCAAGGATATTGGTAAAAAAATATCTGGTGTAGTTTGGGTTTTGACTGCAGGAATGGCACTTTCTAATTTTCATATCATTCCATTTAAAAGTCCTGTTTATGACTTTGTTGGCGGTTATCTGATCCCGCTCGCGATCCCCTTGCTGTTGTTCAAGGCTAATTTACGAAAAATATTTACTGAGAGCGGCACTATTATGCTTGTCTTTTGCGTAGCGAGTGTGGCTACAGTAATTGGCGCTGTTCTGGGTTTCTACTTAATGGACCTTGGGGACATCGGACCCAAAGTAGCAGGCGTCTATACCGGCGGCTACATCGGTGGAGCTGTGAATTTTCTTGCTGTTTCACAGGCCGTTGAAATGAGTCCTGAAGAATTTAGCGCGGCAATCGGTGCAAGCAGTCAGGTCAGCAATCTTGCTTTACTGACATTGATAGCGATTCCATCAATTACAATTATCACTAAGTTCATCCCCTCGAAAGTAATGCAAAGCATTGTTGAGAACAAAGATGTCGAAAGTAGTGATGCAACGGCTGAACCGTTTTTGTTAACGCACGTGAGCGCTGCAATTGCAATTAGCTTTATTATTTGTGCGGTTTCTGATTTTCTCGGCACTTACTTTGATGTGAAGCAATATAATATATTGATTATAACTGTGTTGACGATTGGGGTAGCTAATTTGTTTCCAAAAGTAATGGGGGACATTAAAGGCGATTTTAATATTGGCATGTTAATCATGTACTTATTTTTCGCCATGGTGGGAGCTGGCACTAGCGCTACTTTATTTTTCTCAAGCGCCTTCAATTTATTTCTATATGGCTTATTTATAATTTTTGTTCATCTTACAATCGTTTTGGTTTTTGCGAAGTTATTTAAAGTTGATCTGGCAGACGCCATAGTCGCTTCAGGTGCTGCGCTTGTTGGACCAGCTGTAACGGCAGCAATAGCAATATCTCGAGGTTGGCGCAATCTTGTCACTCCCGGTATTATGTGTGGTATTTTGGGTTATGCCATTGCTACATTTATTGGTGTAGCGGTGACGAAGTTACTTTCTTAATGAGATCTTATATCTCCAATTGAAGGCCTAAGTAAAAATGACAAATCGCTTGCAAATAGTAGAACAAAAACTTCAACACATTCCTCGTGAAAAAGAAGGTTTGCGACTTTGGTTGCGCATAGTTTCCTGTTCTCAAATGGTGGAGCAGGAAGTGCGGGCAATGCTTAGAGATAAGTTTGATACGACGCTTCCACGGTTTGAGTTATTGTCTGCATTAGATCGGGTTCCTGATGGTCTGAGTATGGGGGAGCTCTCTAGCTGGTTAATGGTCACTAAAGGGAATGTGACTGGCATTGCTGAACGACTTTCTGAAGATGGTTTTATAAAAAGGAACCCAACACCGACTGATCGTCGCTCCTTCTGCGTCACTTTGACTCCGAAAGGAAGAGAGTTGTATAAAGAAATGGAAGAGAATTACGAGTCATTGCTGGATAGATTGTTCGAAGATGTTTCTCTTGACGATAGCGACACATTTACGGGTGTACTGGCAAAAGTAAAAGAGGTTGTTGAAGAACTGAGAGAAACAGACGATAGTTAATTCTATATCTAATTGTTCTGTGATTTGCAGCTTAGTTCTCTATTAAATTGAAAAAGGCAATTAAAGCGAAAATATTCTCGCAGCGTTATCACCCCTGACTTTATCTCGTGCGGAATCTGAAAGTCTATTGACGCGCTCCAAACAGCCTGGCATATCGCCTATGTTGAAAGGATAGTCTGATCCGTACATAACGTTATCTTCACCGCCAACTTCGACACACATTTCCAATGAATCCTGGCGATAGGTTACCGCATCATAATAGATATGCTTTAAATACTCACTTGGTGGCCTGTTAATGTTAACGCGCGCACGCTTGGTTTGATCAAACACCTGATCTAATCTCCCCGCGAGATAAGGTAAGGTCCCCCCCGCATGCGCGGCTATTAATTTGAGATTGGAGTGGCGGTCAAAAAAACCATCACCGATCATTCTAATTACAGCTGTGCTGGTGTCTATCATAAAACCAATTGAAGCCACCATTGCATACTGTGTCAGCCCGAGATCGTCTATGCCCGGTGGATAGGTAGGATGTAATAAGACTGGCAAGCCCCGTTTATCAATGGCTTCCCATATGGGTATAAAAAGATCATCAGTTAAATGTTTGCCGTTGATATTACCAAGTGTAAGAACACCAATAGCCCCGTTATCACAGGCTCGCTCCAGTTCTTTTACCGCTGATTCGGGATATTCCCAGGGTAGAGAAGCCATCCATCGGATACGATCCGGGTATTGACTTTGAGCTTCGGCGAATTCGTCATTTGCGGTCTGGGCTGCCTTGAGACTATTTTTCGGGCCGCCCCAGAAAACACTGGGCGCAGGCATGGTAACAATAGCCATGTCCACACCAGCTGCATTCATGTTTTTAATTCTGAGTTTGTAATCGAAATGAGGATCTTCCAGCACACAAAAGCTAGCACCTCGGTAAAAGACAGTATTGGGACTGTCTAAACTTTCTTTTACTTCCAGATCGGGACCACCATGCAGTCGAAGTAGTTCTAGCCACTTATTAGTATACATATGTGTATGTACATCAATTACAATGCTCATATCAATCTTGCCTATATAGTGTTTGTAAAATAAACCAATGAATGTCTTAGCTTATGTAATATTATGAGACTAATAATACGATCATTATTTTTAACTTACGAATTAGTATAAACATAGATTATGTTTTATTGTATTGAAAAAGACTCAGGGGTATAGCTTATGAACACAATAACGTCCTTGTTGCTGAATACATTTATTATTATTGTCTTTTCCTGCGCTTCTGCCGTTTTTGCGAAGGATGAACCGAAAGACACCAGTGAGATAGTCCTTACTTTTCTGGGCACCGGGGCACCGCGACCTTCACTCGAACGTTACGGACCTTCTATTTTAGTTGAAACAACAGAACATACTATTATTGTTGATGCGGGCTCTGGAATGAGAGAGCGCCTGTTCCAGGCTGGTGGTTTTAAAAAACTTGTAGCAGTAGATACAGTGTTAATTACTCATCTACATTTTGACCATACTATTAGCGTGCCTGGGCTCTGGCTAAGTGGCTGGTTGTATGGGCGACGAACACCCATGAAAGTATATGGGCCCTTAGGTACAAAAAAGATGCTAATGCACTTCGAGGAGGCGTACCAATGGGATATAGATTATCGAGGAGCCGTTGGGGTGCCTTTACAGGGAGTGGAGCTACTCCCGGAAGACGTCAGCCCGGGACTGTTTTATGAAAAAGATGGGATGCGAATCACGGCATTTGAAGTAGAGCATATGCCGGTAGATTTCAAAACGGGTAAGCCATTGAAATTTAGAGGGCAGACACTTGGCTTTCGGATTGATTATAAAGGACGCTCTGTTGTTTTTTCAGGAGACACTCGTTCAACGGAGAAAAGTAAACTACTGGAATACGGCAAAAATGCAGATGTTTTAATTCATGAAGTGCAGGTGCCTTCACCAGGTAATTCAAAGGAAGCCAAATTAGCTAACGTAAGTTTACCCGTGCATTCAACACCAGAACAAACCAGTTTCATTTTTACGCAAACGAAACCGCGTATGGCTGTTTATTCTCATATCATTCCACCAGATACTTCCGCGGAACAACTCATTGAGGCCAGCAGACCTTTCTATAAAGGGCCGTTAACCGTTGCCCATGATTTGATGAAGATCACAATTGGTGATGAAATAATAATTGAAAAAATTGATGTTTCTACAAAACAAAGTTTCGAAAATTCTAATGTCCTCGAACAATAACTAAACAACTGGTAAATAGTCATATGGATGAATTAACTAAATTGAAAGTGGATTATTACGGTGGGCTATTGGGAACTTTAATACCTCCGCTTGTATTTATATCAGGTGTTATCACTCTGTCATTAATGGGAGCACCCGATGAAAGAGGATTCTGGCCAATTTTGATCTTGGCACTGTGTCTTGGGCTATTACTGGCTAAAGACAAAAATACTTTTTGCGAGTCGGTTCTTGAGGGCATGTCACAACCTGTCGTGATGATTATGATTATGGCGTGGATGTTGGCTTCAACTATTGGCGTATTGATGGGCCTCACGGGTTTTGTAGAGGCATTGACCTGGGGCGCGAACGAATTGGATCTTGGACATAGTATGTTCGTGATAGCCGTATTTTTTGTTTGTGTGCTGGTATCAGTATCAACAGGCTCCAGTTTTGGCACTATTTTAATATGTGGTCCACTCCTGTTTCCGGCAGGTGGCTTACTTGGTGTTCACTTACCAACACTAGCAGGAGTAATAATTGGTGGCGCCACTTTCGGTGATTGTATAGCGCCGGTATCTGATACCACTATAGCAAGTGCTTTAAGTCAAAAAGCAGATATTGGATCCACAGTAAAAAGCAGAATGAAATATGTTATACCTGCGGCACTTATAGCAATAATTATGTATGCCATAAGTGCCGGCACACGCTCAGGTGATCTGTTGCAGTTGCCCCCAAAGCTGGAAGCAAATCCTCTGGCACTGATAATGATAGTGGTGCCTTTAGTTATCATTTATTTATTACTAAAGAAAAAGCACTTATTTCATGGTTTGATTTATGGTCTTATCGTCGGTGTCATAACGGCTCTGGCTTGTGGTTTATTAGCGCCAGAGGAAATTCTCTCTCTCGATCTCGATCATTACAGAGCGAATAGTTTTATTATCGACGGAATTAATCGTGCTGTAGGCATTAGTTTCTTTACAATATTATTAATGGGCTTGGTCTCTTCAGTAAAAGCAAGCGGGCTATTAGAACGGCTGGCGAATTTTTCTGCTGATAAAATTGCATCAGCCAGACAGGCAGAAGGCTGGATATTGGGCTCAGTAGGATTGATTGTGTTAGTAACAGCACATAGCATAGTTGCGATTTTAACTGCGAGTGAATTTGTTCGTCAGGCAGGAGAGCAGATGAATATTAATAAATATAGAAGAGCAAACTTAATGGGACTTGTCGTTTGTACGTTCCCCTTTATCTTGCCCTACTTCATCCCTGTAATTTTGATGTCCAATGCAACACTTGCGGGCGCAGACTTTAATATCTCTGCGATCAGCCCTCTTGAAGTAGGCTTACACAACTTTTTCAGTTGGAGTCTGATGCTAGTTACTTTATTTGCAGTGATAACAGGTTACGGCAGATCTAGTATTCCGGATGGCGATGTCACTAAAGAAGATGTATAGGCTCCAGGCTAAAGTATCGTAAAGTAAAAGCTATATTTTCTTCAGCGGAGCTCAATCTCACTGATCATTAGTTGTGAAATAACAACATCCTGTGAGACAGGTAATTAAAAGAAGTAAACCTTTTATTTTTCTAATTAAAACAAAAGAATAGCGTTATATTTTACATTTCGTCTTCGCCGCAAGCTATTTAGCACCTTAACCCTATTTTATCACTTGTTGTATTCTCACAATACAAGGAATATAAAAGCATAAATAACAATCCCAAAGTTAATCGGAAAGACACTCTTGTCTGAGCAACATCAATTCCCATTGGAGATATTTTAATGATGCGATTTTTTTCTAAAACAATTTTATTTTTTATTGTCTTATCGACCTTGCAATCACATGCAGCAGTAATTGAAGAGGTTATTGTCACAGCCACAAAAAGAGGCGATCAAAATATTCAAGATATTGCCGGTGGCATCAACGTACTAAGTGGTGATGCGCTTGAAGATCGAGGCATTTTGGATTTTGAAGGTTTTGCAGGGAGCATTCCCGGCTTACAATTTCAGGATCTTGGTCCCGGTGATAAGGAATATATTATTCGTGGCATCAATGGTAACGGCCCTGCTGTTGTCGGCGCGTACTTTGATGAATATGTAATTACCTCTAACGATCAGCAGGATGGAGGTGGTAAAAGTGCACCGATTAAGCTGGTTGATCTCGAACGAGTTGAAGTATTGAACGGACCACAAGGCACTTTGTACGGTGCTAACTCTATGGCGGGTAACATCAAGTTTATTCCACGTAAGCCAGATGCAGAGACATTTGATGCTTATATCGATACAGATTTTTCCGTAACCAAAGAAGGTGGATTTAATACAACTGTTAGTGGAGCAATTAATGTTCCTCTCATTAAAGATGTGTTGGCAATGCGTCTGGTAGGTGTAAGAACTGATAATGATGGTTGGATTGACCAGCCTCGTTTGCAAAATGGCCCTACGAGTTTTACCGGTAATGCCCATGACATTAATGATGAAGATACGGTCGGTGGAAGAATCATGCTTCGCTGGACGCCTAATGATCGTTTGACTATGGATTTTATGTATCTGAATCAAGATCTGGAAACGGGTGGCTCGCCTCGATTTACGGCGAAGGGTGCACCGGCGTGGCCAACAGTCACGCCAGCCGTAGCGGCTGCAGCAACGGCTGTTGGGATAGGGCTTCCTGTCGCGATTCCCGGGCTACAGGCATTAACGCCAAGTGAAGATTTCATTAACACAGATATCACCGTTAATACCCGTAATGATGAAGCTGAGTTATTTGGCGTCACTGCTGCTTATGAGTTTGATATGGGTACTGCAACAATCTCTGCTAGTAATTTTAAACATGATATTGATTTCGTTTTTGATAGTACGCCGGTGTTGGCTTTTTTTGGCGTCCCTGTTCCAGGTATAACCCTGCAGCCTCAGACATATGAGACGACTATGGTAGAAGCACGCTTTGCTTCATCTTTTGATGGACCATTTAATTTTGTTGCCGGTTTCTTTTATCAACAGGATCAGAACACTTTCGAAGTGCAGGTTCCGATAACAGATGATGCCGGAAGAGCAGCCTTACCGTGGGACCCGTCTAATGCTAATGATTTTTTTGCCGGAGGCACAGCATTCTTTGGACGACTGAGAGAAGATGAAACAACACAAAAGGCTCTGTTCGGTGAAGTCACTTACAATTTTATGGATCGTTTTGAATTACTTGTCGGTGTGCGCGCCTTTGAAACGGAGCAGGAATCTGTACAGCAGACATTACATAACTTTGGTGGTTCTGCCGGTGCTGCAGCAGGAATTACAATTGGAACAAATGCTCAGGGGAATGCAATTGGTCTTATTGAAATCAATGATAATACTGTCAAACCAAAAGTCAGCCTGTCTTTTGATATGACGGAAGACATCATGTTTTATGGACTCTATTCAGAGGGATATCGTGTCGGTGGTGTTAACAATGCCAATCAGCCTTTTTCACCAGGCGTCCCACCATTTTTCGATTCAGACAATATAGAAAATATTGAATTTGGGATCAAATCCCGATTATTAGACGGTGCGCTGCAACTAAACGCTTCATTCTTTATGATTGACTGGGACAACATCCAGGTCGAGCCCCGCGATCCAGTTAGTGCGACACCGTTCACCACCAATGGCGGTGCGGCTGAAGTTAATGGTTTTGAATGGGCCGTCAAATGGCTAGCAAACGATCACCTTCAGTTCGACTTCACAGGAACTTATCTTTTGGATCATCAGCTCACGACTGATCAACCTGCCTTGCCTGCTTCACCGTTAATTATCGTTGGTTTGAAAGGTGACGAAATTCCAAACACACCTGATCTGCAGCTTTATGCGTCGGCGACTTATGACACAGAGCTATTGGGAAGACGTTTGTCATTGATTGCAGATATGACCTATCGTGATGGGACTGACACTGAATTTAGAGCCAATGACTTATTTAATATTTCACTTGATTCCTATGCGGTATTTAATCTATTTGCTTCGATGGAGTTAACAGAGCATTTTACAGTAGGGGCTTATGTCAAGAATCTTAGTGATGAACTTGCTGTGTACGATGGTATAAACACATTTCAGGATCCTGCTTCTCTGATTGCGGCTCGACCAAGAACCATTGGCGCGACAATCAAATGGAGCTACTAGCACTGAAGGGCTAAGCACTAACTAGTTTTTCTTTTAACGCCCACTTAGTCGTGGGCGTTTTTATTTACACAGTTTGTAATAACATGGCGTTTGGATATCCTGAAAATAACCAAGTATGCTGAAAGGACGGGTCTTTACACTTTCTATGTGAAGAGAAACCTCGGAAGGACACTTAACTATTCTGTCAAATTTGAAATATGTATTCGGGGATTTATAAATGATGATCGTAATTGGGAGAAGCAAGCTTGAATAATAGAATCTTATCAATCATCCTTGTCACGCTACTGTTTTCACCTCTTTGTACCGCAAGAGATTCATTAACTATGGAAGATAAAATAGATTTGCGTTCCTATCGCCTGGGCTCTTTTGGTGCATTTTCCGAAATGGTTAAAGCCGGTGTCAAAACTTTAGCCTTAAGTTCTGCAATTTCGCCTGAGGAAATGGACGCGATGTTCGATGCTGCTAAGGATATTGCGACTATTGATAATTTGATGCTTTATCGAGAAACAGATTTAATAGTGACTGATCTTTTTCCTGCTGATGTCGCACTCGGCAAACATGTTCTGTTAATTTATAAGGGCAACACTTTGGAAGAGTATTTCAAATTAAAGAATCATAAAACCGAACTGGTAGAAAAAGATAAATACAGCGGAGACGCTCGTAGGGAAGTGGCAAAACGGTTTGGACGACTCCTCAGTTATCCTGAAAATGTAATTGAGAATAAAATAGATCGTTCCAGACCTTAATGCTTACATAACGCCCGTTCAGTAGTAATTGTTGGATATAAGCAACAGCGAAGACCCCATTTTTAAGAGGGCTCAGATTTAAGTAATTGGTTTAGGTATAAACTACTTGACAGGAAACAGGAAATATCTTTATATTACCCGCAATTAAGTCAGATCCATTAGGACTTGGTTTCTAAAAATCATCATAGCGAAGGGGGAGTCACCTAATGAAAACCAGAACATTAGCATGTCTAGTGCTATCTGCTGTAACTGCAGCACCACTGTACGCACAAAGTGCACTCGAAGAGGTTGTTGTAACAGCACAACGTCGCGAACAAAGCCTGCAGGAAGTACCCGTCAGTGTTACCGCGTTTAGTGGTGCCACTATTGAACAGGCGAATATTACGTCTGCCAGGGACTATCTAGCTTTAACACCTAACGTCGCGTTTACGGATGATGGTCAAACAGGTAGCAAAGGTGTTGGTATTGCCATACGTGGTGTTGGTAATCTGGTTTCAGGAGAAAACGCAACGGTTAACTCCGTTGGTGTCTATCTCGATGGTTTTAGTATTGCTTCTGTTCCAAATCAGGTGGCGAACCCATCCCTTCCTGACATGCAAAGTATTGAAGTACTGCGTGGACCCCAGGGAACTTTCTTTGGTCGTAACTCAGTAGGTGGTGCTTTAAACCTACGCTCTGCTGAACCTACTGACGAGTTTGGTTATAAATTGTCTATTGGTGGCGAGAGCTACGATGGCGGTAATGAAATGGGTAATGTGACTGCCATAGTTAATGCTCCATTATCGGATTCTTTTCGAGTAAGAGGGTTGTTGTCTTATGAAGATAGCGGTGGCAGGGTTAAGAATGCCTGCCGTACTGGTGCCAGTGCGACTGAATGCCCGAATGCGGCTTTTAATGGCTTTACGCCTAATGGTGCTAAAAACAGTGGTTATGAAGAAATTACCGCTCGCTTGAAAGCAAGTTGGGATATGAGTGAAGATACAACAGTTGGTCTGACCTTTATTTATTCTGATGCGGATCAGGGACATGATGAAAATATTCCTTCAGGAATTTTGGACGTGGATACAGTAGATACGCTTGGTATTGCTGATGCGATTGATCCAGGTACCGGTTTTTTTCCAACTAATCAGAACACCCTGAGTCATGACGTGGGAGAATTCAATAAAAATGAAGCGATCATCACAATATTGAACGTTCAACACGAGCTAAGTGACAAGATGAAATTGACGTCAATCTCAGGTTTTATCGATGCTGAAAATACTCGACTTTTTGATCAGGACTTGGTTGGTGGTGTAGATACGTTGGATCGACGAAATAAATACACCGGTTTTTCCTGGAGCACGGAGTTAAGATTAGACTATTCCGGTGACTCTGTTGACTGGACGGTTGGTGTTATGTATGCCAAAGACGATCAGGAACAGGAAAATAAAGTGGGTATCTCTACCAATGCCACAGCGCTGATCAATGGCACTACTGGCTGGTTACCTCCATTTCCAACTGGTCTCGGACTTGCCTTCAACGAAAAGAACTTTGAAATCGAAAATAAATCCATATTTGCCGACATGACTTTTCATCTGTCAGATAGCCTTGATCTCATTGCAGGTGGACGCTTTTCTGCCGACCAGGTTGAAAAAGGTTTAGCGGCACAGGGAATCGGTCCTGATGGTTCATGTATGTGTGGTCCGGGGCCAGGTTTTTTCGAAAGCTTCGTAAACTCACCAAGACCTGTCTCAAATGCAGAAACTGATTTCACAGACTTCTCACCGCGCTTCGGTGCGCGTTTTCAGGTTTCGGATGAAGTTAACATCTACGCCATGGTATCCAAAGGTTACAAGCCTGGCGGTCATAGTGTAGGTAATAACACAAACGCGAATGGTGCTCCCGCTTTTAATACACCTTATGGTAAAGAAACATTATGGAATTATGAGTTAGGATTTAAATCTGAATTTTTTGATAATCGTTTAAGGGTAAACGCATCATTATTCCATTTGAAGTGGAACGATCTTCAGTTTGAATCATTCTTTTTCTTGACCCCAGGAAATCTTGCCACAAACTTTGAACAAACCATTAATATCCCCGATGCCAAGGGTGATGGTATAGAAATAGAGTTTGTAGCATTGCCGACCGATAACCTGACAATTTCTGGTGCTCTCGGTTACCTACAAACAAAGATTACCAGTCAGCAAACAGTGGAACTGTCAGGAGGGTGGCGTCCAGAACTACAAGGTCTTGGCTTACCTAAAGCACCTGAATTAACAGCGAACCTAGTGGGAGAATATCGCTGGCCTATAGGGAATAATGAAGCATGGGTAAGACTTGAGTACATTCACAGAGATGGTCAGTATTCTGACATTGAAGGGCTTACCAACCTTCAGTTGAGAGGGCCTGCACCTAATAACGGTCTAGTGCATACGGTTGGAGCAGGTGAGTTTCCTTATCTTAGCCCTGATTATGACTTGCTAAATCTTCGCGCTGGTTTTCAAATGGGCGCCTTCAGCATAACCGGTTATGTTGAGAACTTGACTGATGAGAAATATTACACGGGCACCCAAGAAAACTTCGGTGTAAGTGGAATACGTTTACGGCCTAACCCCCTTACTTTTGGCGGGAGCATCAGCTACAGCTATGGTGGCATTTAAGGCTTAACAATCGTTAAAGTTTAATCGAAAAACCCCGGGTTTGCCGGGGTTTTTTTTGTCTAGAATTTATCGACTATCGATATATCGCTTATTTATTTGGTGTCTGTAATAAGTGCTTCGTCTTTAATAATTGTAAAACCGGTAAACCCGTAGATAGCTGAAATTATCGGGTTGATAATGTTAAAAAAGCAAAACGGAATATAAGCGAAAGTTGTAAGTCCTAATACCCCATAAATATAAGCACCACAGGTAGTCCAGGGAATCAGGGGGGATGTAAGCGTACCGGCATCTTCTAGACAGCGAGATAGATTTACTGCGGCAAGTTTCCTGCGTTCATATTCTTTACGCCAAATTTGCCCGGGGACTATGATAGATACATATTGATCTCCTGCTATTACATTCATTAGAGCTGAATTTGATAAAGTTACTGCAATCAGGCTACCCGTCGTTTTGGTGAACTTCACAAGTGCTCTAGCAATCGTATCGAAAATGCCGATACTGGAAAAAACACCTGCCATGAGCATTGCCGACAAAATAAGCCAGACTGTCATTATCATGCTGCTCATGCCACCACGGCTTAGAAGTTTATCGACAACTTCTACACCAGAGTCGGAGCTGAAGCCCCCGTACATGGCTGTGCTCACTCCTTTGATAGTAGCGATGGCAATATGTGTATCTTCTGTATTGGCTAAGTCCAGAACGACCTGAGGCTGAAATATGACAGCAAATAAGGCGCCGATGAGTGCGCCAGCAAAAATAGTTGGGAATGCAGGTACCCGTTTAAATGCCATGTAGAGTAAAATTAACAGGGGTATCAATAAGTGCAGGCCAATATCAAATTGATTTTGTAAAGCATTGGTAAAACTGTCTAATTCTATTGCAGAACTTGCCGGCGTATCGGACATAAAGCCAATGAAGGTATAAAGGCCAAGAGAAATTAGAAAACTTGGCACTGAAACCCAGGCCATGTGTCTGATATGCGAAAATAGTTCGCTACCCGCAACTGCTGGAGAGAGGTTGGTTGTATCAGATAAAGGTGACATCTTATCCCCAAAATAGGAACCTGAGACGATTGCCCCAACCGTGATAGGAATGGATAAGCCCAGCACATTACAAATGCCTACTAGAGCCAGGCCAACTGTTGCCATAGTGGTCCACGAACTTCCTATAGTGAGTGAGACGATGGCACAGAGAAGGCAGGCCGTAGGAAAAAATATCTCAGGCGAAAGAAAGTGCAGCCCATAGTAAATCATAGTGGGCACTGTACCGCTCATGATCCAGGTGCCGACCAGGGCTCCGACACAAATAAGTATAAATATAGCGTTTGCCGCGACGGCTACCGAGGCGGAGATAGAGCCTTCAATATGCTTCCAGGGGGTGCCATTCTTAAACCCGAGTAAAATACCAATAAAAGCGGTGAAAGTAAGGGCCAGTTGAATCGGGCCTCCGGTCGGATAATCGCTGAATAACAGCACTGCGCTACTTATACAAAGAATGAGAACGCCAATAAGTGCGAGTGATTCGCCAAGATTAGACTGTTTGCCCAAATTTGAGGTGTCGTTATTATTGTTCATATATTTCGAATATCTGTAATATTTAGAAACATGATACGCCAGAATTATCGAGGATACATAACCGTCAAAATACAGAGGCTGAAATTGTCATGTATTTAACACATCTGGGTTTTCTTGTATTGCTTATCCTCAATCCTTTTTCTCTTTTATCGGCAGCTGAAAATATCCAAAAAGATGTCTTGTTCGTGGTGCTAGGTAAAACAGCCAATTACCGACAATCGACGCATGGCAGCCATACACTATTGAATTATCATTTTTTTGCAGAAATTTTCTTGAAAGAGAAAGGTTGGGTAAGAAAGCCTGCTCTGATTTCACCTGGAGGAACCTCCACTTTAGTCTTCGCGGGTGATGACTCAGTACTGGAAGTTCATGGTGGTCGGTATGAGAGTGAGGCTCAATTAAATGCTGCTTTTCCTGATGGGACCTATATTTTTTCTTATCGTCTTTCTGATGATACCTTATTGAATCAGAGCGTGATGATAAAGAATGGTAGCGGAAATTCTCGAATTCCCGAACCTGTATCTATTTATCTGTCACAAAATAAGAAAAAGGTGAACCCTAAACAGGTGGACCCGGATATAGACCTCACAGTCAGATGGAGTAACTTTAAATCTGGTAATGCTGACCCCAACAATATAGTCGACGATCTGGTTTTTGTCGTGACTGGAAATTGTCATGGAAAGAAAATCGACCATAGTGGAGGGCCATTCGGCAATTCATCTTATCTCACATTTGCTTCTGAAAAATATGTAATACCCACATCCAAACTTGTGGCAGGTGAGTCATTTCAGATTTTCGTTGAACATGCTGAAATGGACTCTTCTACTTATAGAAATATCCCTGAGATTGCGGCTTATGCAACCACCAGTTTCATTGATATTCGCACTACGGGAACGAAAAGCAACCCGAGTAAAAAATGCCCTGCTGTCATGCCTGCAATGGATGGTGGTCAAACAGACAGACCGTCGAAACAATAAAGGAACGAGGAAATATGCTTAGAAAAACACTTTCATTGAAAACCATCGTGGCAGGAATTTTCCTTATTTTATTTTTACAGCCCGTGTCTTCGAAACAAGAGGATTTATGGTTTTTTGTATTAGTTAAATCAAATAATCACTCGCAGAACCAGGAAGGAGAGTTGAAACTGCTAAACTATCATTTTTTCTCTGAAATTTTCGGCAAAGAAAACGGCCTGATAAAATCTGCAAAATTAAGTCTCGTTGGTAATGACAAGGCAGCATTTGAGTATGAGGACAGGGGGGATACCTATTATTACGAAGGAGGTCATTTTAATACTCTAGACCTCGTGGATATTGCACATCCAAATGGTGAATACCGTTTCGAAATTGAGCTAATGTCCGGCAAGAAAGTTGATGCAAGTATGTTGTTATCCGGTCCTGATGGACATACTGACATTCCTGCGCCAATACAGGTTTATTTTCATCAGCAAGGGGAAAAAATCCATCAAGCCAAAGTAAATCCTGATCTTCCGCTTAAGGTTACCTGGAGTCCCTATTCAAACGGACAGGCAGACGCAAACGGTATTGTTGATGACATGATCTTTGTCGTATTTCAAAGTTGCCAGGGTGAGCGGGTGTTTCATACTGGTCTACCTTTTAAGGAAGAGGAATACACGAAATATGACACTACTGAAATCAATGTACCTGCCGGGAGTTTCAAGCCTGGTCAGACATACTCAATGTTTGTCGAATTCCCACATGTTGTCGATAGTATTATAGTCGACGATGTGCCAGGTTTTACCTCCTATGCTACGGCGACTTACACTGATATAGATACACTAGGAAAAATCGAACCCGAAAGTTGTCCAGATGAAATACCACCGCTGGACACCGGACAGACTGATAGAATGAATGTGGAGATAAATGAATGACCAAAGAAAATTACATGAAGACCTTGTTATCGATTGTTTTAGTAATGTTGATTTCAATGTCAGCGAATGCTTCAGAAGAAGTCGGGGATTTAAAAATGAACGATGCCTCAGTTAATGAAACCACGGTTATGTTGTACTACAAAGATCTTGTTGCTCCTCGAAAATTCTACAAGGAGCAACTTGGATTGATGGCAACTTACGAAGATGATTGGGTCAGTCTCTATAAGTTAACATCAACTTCAGCTGTTGGTCTGGTGCTCGAAGGAGGCACCGCCTATCACAAAGCACAAAATCTTAATGCCGTTATGTTAAGCCTCACGGTTGATGACGCTGATAGTTGGTATGAAAAAATTAAATCTGCAGGGATCCCTATATTAAAAGAAATATATAATCACCCAAAAGCACCGATACGCGCATTTCTTGTTGAAGACCCCGGTGGATACTCCGTCGAAATCTTTCAATGGTTAAAATAATTATAAATAGAAGGTATTGCCGATGAAATTTGCAGTTCGACTAATTCAACACCTGGGAAGTCCTAGAGATATTGTTAACCTTGGCATACTCGCTGATAAGGCTGGTTTTGATCATGCCTGGTTTCCCAGTGATAAATTTATGTTCCACGCATGGTCTATTATTGCCGCTCTGGCGGAACATACTGACAAAATAATTGTGGGGGCAAATGGTACCGAGCCCTATGGTGTGTCGCCTGGAGAAACAGCAGCATTCATGGCAACGCTTGATCAACTTAGTCAGGGTAGGGTGGCGATTGGCTATGGTATGCATACCCAAAAAATGATTGAGTGGATGGGTATTGATGTCGAGGATCGCGTCACAAGAGTAAGGGAAGCAGTAGAACTGATGCGAAGAGTTTGGCGAGGGGAAGTTGCAGAGTTCAGCGGTCAGGAGTTTCAGTGGTCGGATCAATGTTATTTGCGTTTTGATCCGTATCGTAAAAAAATTCCTATTTATGTTTCTGGTTTCGAAGAAGACGATTTAGCGATGAGTGGAGAAATCGGTGATGGTAGCTTACCGATGGTGACGCCACCAGAATCGGCAAAGCTTATGGTGGAACGTGTTAACAGGGGTATTAAAAAGGCAGGGCGTAAGCAAGATGAAGTAGATATTTGCGGATGTGCGTGGATTTCTATGAGTGAGTCTGGAAAAGATACTGTCACTGACTCCCTGAAAGACATATTGGCCTATTTCGGTAATTATCTCGACGAGGAAGCTTTGAATACTGTTGGTTTGAGTCAAAAGAGTTTCGCTGGAACTGCGAAAGCGGTTGAAGAACGTAATTATGAAAAAGCACGAGAGCTGGTAACTGAGGACATGCATCAATTGGCTATTGTCGGCAGTCCTGAAGATGCCATCAAGAAGATTGAGCTTTTATTCGACTCTGGTATAAACCAGGTATCTATTGGCGGACCACTGGGTCCAGATCCTGAAGAGACTATCCGTTTGTTTGGTGAAAAAGTAATTCCTTATTTCAGATGATTTGCCAGCTACTCGTCCTCAAAGGTCGGGTAGTCGGGCAAAAGCTGAGTAATAAATGTTGCTGCAATTAGCGCGACACAACTGAGATATAAGACCAGAGTGTAGTCTCCGGTGAGATCAAAGCAAAAGCCAAAACTCGGTGGGCCTAAAGAAACTCCGAGCATCATCGAGGAAAATAACATTCCAAATACCTCACCATAATTCTTTAGACCAAAGTAACGCCCGGAAAAAAATGCCAATAAGTCTATTTCAGCACCAATACTGAAACCTACTAATATTGCCGCTATGTAGGCGGAAAAGTCGCTAGCACCTGCAGCAAACATCGCTACGCCGACGGTAGATACCAGGAAACAGCATTGCGCAACACGAGGAGCGAAAAAACGGTCCATAAAATAACCAATAGGGACTCTGACAAGAAGTATAGTGATTCCGACCAATGACGCAGCAAATGCTGCATCTCCTGATGACATTCCTCGATCAGATAGCATTGGTACCAAATGAATCAATAAACCAAAAAGACAAAAAGCGATAAGAGAAAATATACTCACCAATAACCAGAAATTACGATCCCGTAGCGCTGCATGACGGCTCATTCCTGATTCCTTTATCGTGGTGTCTGTGTTTACATTTTGCACAGCACCATCGGGCATTAAACCCATATCAGCGGGCTTATCGCGAAACAAAAATAGAATAATTGGAATCGCTATGAATAATATGACACCAGCCAGAGTGTAATAGCCCCAGCGCCAGCCATAAGTGCTATTTATGTGTTGGATTACCGGCGGTACGCTGGCATAGCCAAGACCGCTACCTGCCATAGCAAGACCAATAGCCATACCTCGGTACTTATCGAACCAGGAAGAAATAGCAAACATAAAAGGCAAACTGTTTGCTGCTGCGCCGAGCGAACCCATAATGAAAAAAATGAGCAAGAGTTGCCAGAGCTGACTAAGGGTAAGTGCCAAAGCAGCAAGTGAAAACCCAATCACAAACATGGCGGGGATCAGGACCTTTTTGCTTCCGAATCGATCGACCAGCTTGCCGACCACAGGCATGAAAAAGATTAAAGCGACAGTGAATATCGTCGTCGAGAGACTGATCTCTGAGCGGCTCCAGCCGAATTCATCCTGCATAGGGATGATAAATAAACCCAATGAACCAAAAGCAAATTGGCCTGGGCCAACAAGCAGACCGAAAATACAGGCAAGTAGTACCCACCAACCATAGAATATTTTAAGTTTTTGTTGCATATCTTTTATCAATAACTAAGTATTAATCGCATTCTTGCTGAAGAACCTACTATATTCGAAGCGTAAAATTTAGCTACAAGGAATATCTGCTTTATTTGAAGTTTAAATCCTTGAGTATGCGTTTCGAGTTATCTATTGTGTCATATAGATTAAATTGGAGCTAAACGCATATTTCGTATTTTCCTCATTACCCTATTGAATTTTCCCCTGCTTGTAACTGGGGCCCCTACTGAGAATACTAAAGAGAAAATAATTCATGCCGGTTACATGCTGGACGTGAATTCAAAAAGTGTCTTAGCTAAAATGTCTATTACAGTTAAAGACAATATTATATTGAAGGTGGAGCAGGGCTACAGAGTGGCAAAACAGGGCAGCGAAGTGATTGATCTTAAAGCCTACACGTTAATGCCCGGTTTAATGGATATGCATGTGCATTTAAGCACTGTTTTATCACCAACATTCTTTATGGAAAAGTTTGTTATGGATTCTGCGGACTATGCTTTCCGTTCTACAAAGTATGCCAAAGATACGCTAATGGCTGGTTTCACTACTGTTAGGGAACTGGGTGATCAGGACCATAACGTGACTATTGCTCTCCGTGACGCTATTAAAGACGGTTACGTCGTTGGACCACGTATTTATACCGCAGGTAAGGGGCTGGCTACGCTTGGTGGTCTTGCTGATCCCACAAATGGTTTACGTCTGGAGTTCATGGGGGAACCAGATTTCGTTGAAGGCGTCATCAATGGTCCAATCGAAGCTCGGCGGGCCGTAAGGCAACGTTTTAAAGAAGGTGCGGATGTCATTAAATTAAATGTGACCGGAGGTTCAATTAACCAGGGACGTGGTGGCCTGGGTTCTCAATGGATGCAGGATGAATTGGACGCGGTGGTGGAAACTGCAAAAGAGTATCAGATGAGTGTTGCGGCTCATGCGCATACGTCGGTTGGTATTATTCGTTCCGCAAAAGCCGGGGTAGATTCAATTGAGCACGGTACCTACATGAATGAAGAAGCGCTCAAGGTGATGAAAAAGCTGAACACGGCTTATGTACCTACGATGAGTGCGATGAAATGGATAACAGACAAAGCAAAAGAAGACGGTAGTCTACCAGAGGAAGTACGCGCAAAATCAGAGAGCATGGGCTCACAAATCGATATTACCGTGCGCAAAGCTTATAAGAAGGGATTGCGCATTGTATTTGGCACGGATGCTGGTGTGTATCCTCATGGTATTAATGCACGGGAATTTGAATACATGGTCAACGCAGGCATCCCACCAATGTATGCGCTCTTAAGTGCGACTATCGAAACCGCAAAACTTCTAGGTATTAATGCACAGCTGGGCTCGATAGAAGCTGGGAAGCTGGCAGATCTCATTGCTGTGAAAGGAGACCCTTTGCAAGATATCCGCCTGATGCAGGACGTTAGCTTTGTAATGAAAGATGGAATAATTTATAAACAGCAAAATAAACAATGACTTAAAGGAGCTCTGTTTACCTGACTACACGAGCACTTCCACCCGCCATCAACTTCTCTACTTCAGCCAGGCTGGCCATTGATGTGTCGCCAGCCGTGGTCATCGCCAGTGCACCATGGGCTGCGCCATATCCAACTGCTTTTTGTGCATCACCTGTCGTTAGAAAACCATATATCAATCCTGAAGCAAAACTGTCACCGCCGCCAACACGGTCGAGAATTTCCATATCAGAATGGTGAGCGGATTCATAGAAATTACCATCAGACCAACAAACCGCTGCCCAGTCATTAATGGACGCTGATTTTACGGTACGTAAGGTCGTAGCCGTAACTTTGAAATTAGGATAGTTCTTAACAGCCTCACTAATCATGTTTTTGAATTTGCCTATATCTATATTCGAAATATTTTCATCCACACCGTCTACTTTAAAACCAAGACATGCAGTGAAATCTTCTTCATTACCTATCATGACATCTACATAGTTTGCGATGCGTTTATTCACTTCTTGCGCCTTATCTTTTCCGCCAATGCCTTCCCATAACGAGGGGCGATAGTTCAGGTCATAAGACACAATCGTGCCGTGTTTTTGTGCGGCTTGTACTGCCTCTTCAGCGACTTCAGCAGTATCGCTTGATAGCGCGGTGAAAATACCGCCAGTATGAAACCACCTGACACCCTCTTCGCCGAACAGTTTGTCCCAATTAACATCTCCGGGTTTCATTTGTGATATTGCCGTATTACCACGGTCAGAATTACCTATCGCACCGCGTACACCGAACCCACGTTCAGTAAAGTTGAGTCCATTTCGAACAGTTCTGCCGATACCGTCAGATGGCACCCATTTTATTAATGAGCTGTCTACACCTCCTTGTAGAATAAAATCTTCAACCAGGCGACCGATTTCGTTAGTGACTAGTGCAGTAACAATACCGGTGTTCAAGCCAAAACATTTTCGCAAGCCACGGGCAACATTGTATTCGCCACCACCTTCCCATGCCCGAAATTGCCGCGCGGTTCGTATACGGCCTTCGCCGGGATCAAGACGTAACATTACCTCTCCGAGTGACACGAGGTCATATTTACATTGTTCCGCCGGTCTAATATTTAATGTTGTCATGGTGATTCTAGATATTATTAATTAAGGAGAGAGCATCTTTGGTTAAACGACTAATTTCTTCATACCTGCCTGCCTGTAAAAGATTGTTTGCAACAAACCATGAACCACCCACAGCAGCAACAGAAGATATTTCAATGTAACTTGCCATGTTAGTCAGATTAATACCCCCGGTAGGGATGAATTTTATCCCCGTATGCCCATAGGGTCCTGCCAGAGCCTTCAACATTGAAGTGCCTCCAGCAGCCTCGGCGGGGAAAAACTTCAGGACTTCAAGTCCATAGTTACGCGCCTGTTCAATTTCTGATGGCGTAACAATTCCCGGCATAATAAGTAATTCATGTTTTTGTGCGCTTTCAATAACACGTGGGTTTATTCCCGGAGTGATGCCAAATGAAACGCCTTTGTCTATCAGTT
>Ga0055584_100001518_pt1 | contig 22806 bp, 25 predicted proteins | sample OSDHelmetaG_FD_58716 | JGI IMG/M metagenome (GOLD analysis project Ga0055584, IMG submission 58716) | Pelagic marine sediment microbial communities from the LTER site Helgoland, North Sea, for post-phytoplankton bloom and carbon turnover... | ecosystem: Environmental > Aquatic > Marine >...
GGTATAAAGAACTAACAGAGTTTTTCATTAGACATATGGGCAAGGGAAAAGATAGTTCTAAATATTTAGTAGACAGAACTATCAATGGTGTCTTAGATAAAGCATTAGAAAAAGGGTATGATTACTGTGTAGTAATGGCTGTGGGACATTTTTTGCAAGATTCTCGGTTTTTTGAGTATATAGAAGCTTGGATAAGTAAATTAGATTTTTTCGTAACTGGACATATTATTGATAAGCAGTCTAATAATTCACAAGCTGATAGCGATGGCAATTATTGGGGACTACATAATCAGTGTATGGTTATAAATTTAAAATACTATAAACAATTTGGGCAACCAAACTTTGGAAGTAAAGACACAAGTACTATGGTTGAAGTAGCCAAAGCTAGAAGATCTCTTCATGATGTTCACGATGACTATACTCCTATATTTTTAGCTCCTACAGAAGAAACTCAAGTATGCACTACATATGTAGATGGATGGAATTTTATTAATGTATCATTAGAAAATAATCTAACAGTATATAATTTTCATTCTAAAATTAGAAATACAAAAAGGTACACTTATCCAAAAAAATCTATAGAAGAACTAAAAACTCAACTTACTTGGATTAATAATATTTTAAGTGCTGCTACAGATTGTGTATTTTTCTGGAATACAGAAAACTATACAGATACTACGAAAGCAGAACTAAAGCCTATTAAAAGATTTTATTCTGTAGCTGCGGGATTTAAGCCTAATTTTATTTTAAATAAATATGGATTTTTTAAAGATACAGAGATTCTATACTTTGACTATAGTAAGCAAGCACTAGCTTTTAAAAGAATGTTAGTAGAACACTGGGATGGCGAAGACTACCCTGCTTTTTTAAGATGGGCTAAGAAAAAATATAAAATTAATGAAACATTTGGCGCATCAACAGAAGGAAAATCTTATGAAGACTTATGGGAGCTAGAGTTAGAAAACTGGGGCAGTGCAGATAATCTAAAAGCTCATTGGACTGACTATAAAAAGTTAAAACATCATTTTATATATTGTGATATATTAAAAAATCCAGAAAAAGTAACTAACTGCGTAAATGGTACAGAAGATAGTGTAATTTGGTGGAGCAATGCTTTTCATACAGTTACTGCGCATTATACACAAAGTTTAGAAGAACTTACTAATCATTACAATAATAACTGGATTAAAGCATTACAAGATAAAAATCCAACTCTAACAGTTTTTGGGGCAGATCATTTAAATAATAGAATTAGGGGTCAAAGTATTAATGAATTATAAAATTCTTGACCAAAAAGTAGAAATAGGTGATCTTTGGGCTTTACTATTATGGACTATTCCATATTTTAAATGTAATGATTATGATCTTAAAGATGCTATTACTGCAACTGCAATAAAAAGTGCAGATGGAGAGATAAATAATTTATATAAAAGTACAAAGACAGACTCTCCAGAAAACTATCAATATACAAAACTATATAGTATAAAAGAAGTAAAAGAGCTTGTAGATTATTTTAAGATGGAGACTACAAGAATAAGAATATTCAAACAGTCTCCAAAAAATAGTACGCCTTTACACATAGATAAAGACGATAAAGATATTATTAGACTTTGGGCGGCATTAAATGAAGACGATAATTTTAAATTTTATTTTGGAAAAGAAAAAGAAGAAGTTATCTTAAAAAAAGGGCAAATACTGGTTTTTAACCCTAACTATCCTCATGGAGCCGCAAATCTAGGAAACACTGATAGATATACATTAAATATAGTAGGTAAACCTAATAAATGGCTAAAGGAGCAGATTTATGTTTGAATGTGAGGTATTTAGAAAGCCAAATGGAAATGTAGTAAAAATTACTATGAATGAGTTTAGAGGACTGGTCTACACTCATATTAGAGAATATCAAATGGATGGGGATACAGGATTTTGGTATCCTACTAAAACAGGTTATGCTTTTGATGCAGGAGAAATTGATTCGGTAATCGAAGGACTCGAACTTGCTAGTGAAACATATGCAAAGTATTCTAGGTTTATAGAATATGATGAAAACCAACTGGAATTTGACCTTAAGGGAGACACAGACGAATGAGTATTAAAGCATGGTCTGATGAACAAGAAGCAAAACTAATTAGATTATATACGGAAGAAAACACTAAAGATGTACACGATCTAGCTAGAATTTTTGGAAAAGGATACCGATCAGTAATCAGTAAACTCGTTCAATTAAAAATATATCAAAAACCAGATGCAGAAGAAGAAGGCAAAACTAAAACCGTCAAGACAATGCTAAGAGAAATTGAAGATTTATTAGGCATTGAGATTGAAGGTATTAATCTTAATAAGAAAGAAAACTTAGTAAAGTTAGTAGATGCACTAAATGATAGACTGGGTAATTCTTAACTACCTTAATAAACAAAAATACAAACGAAGCTTGTTAATAGTAAAAAATAAAGCGCAAGTAGAAAAATTTATAACTAACCCTAAAATTACTCTGATTGAAGAAAATAATTTTCTTGAACATTATCCTGAAAAAGCGTATCATATAATTTCTACGTGGGAAATACTTTCAGAGGGGACTGCGTTAGAAATCTACACATATCTTGCAAAGATGAACCATAATCTACGAGATGATGGGGAAGTTTTTGTAAGAGTCTTAGAAAATCAGTCTTATACAGAAGAATTTACTATACCTCCATTTTGTTGGAGCGTTGAAAGAGTTTCGTCTATAGGGCACGCAAAAGCTTTTGTGCGCTCGGGAACTTGTGAACATATCAAAACTAAAAGAGCAGATTTTCTAAGATTTAAATACATTCCCTCCTTTTAAAAATCAATTAAAAATTGCATAACACCCAAAAGTTTTTGTATAATGATTTATACAATTAACGGATAACTATCTATGACATACGAAGAACTTAAAAACATTGTTGCTCACCACTGTCACCTGTATTATGACGTAAACCGTCCAGAAATTAGTGATAGTGAGTTTGATCAATTATATGATAAGCTTCTCAAGGTAGAAACAGATCAAGGGTGGCACGATTCTGACTCCCCAACCATGCGTGTTGGAGGGGTATCAGGAAAAGTGCGTCATCCTTTTCCTTTGTATTCACTTCGCAAAGTTTATGATGAAGCTGAAGTAGAGGATGATTTTATTGTTGAGACTCCAAAAATTGATGGAGCTAATCTTACGTTAATCTATAAAGATAGTAAGTTATATATGGCACTAACTCGTGGTAATGGCGAGTTCGGTGAAGATGTTACACATCTCACACCAGGAATCAAAGGTCTACCAGATTATATGTCTGGCGATTATGTGATTAATGGAGAGTGTGTAACTGATAATGATGTAGAAAATTTTAGAAACTACGTCAGTGGAGCACTTGGGTTACTTGACCTAGAAGAGTTTCACTCTCGTAATATTCTATTCATCGCTCACGAATTACTAGGTGTTGAGATGAATTACTCTACAAAAATGAAAGTTCTAAAAGCAGCAAGCTTTAAAACTGTTTTTGATGAGGACTTTTGCGCTAAATACCCTCAAGACGGTTTAGTATACCGAATTGATGAGTGGGAAAAGTGCAAAAAGCTTGGTTATACTTCTAAGTATCCACGCTTTGCTGTCGCTCTGAAAGAAAAAGAAAGTTTAACTGCTGTTACAACACTACAAAATGTGATTTGGGTTGTTGGTAGAACTGGGACTGTCAATCCTACTGGTATAGTAGAACCAGTCGAGCTTGACGGTGCGACTGTAAGTCGTGTTACTCTTCACAATATGGAATTTATGGAAAGCCATGACTTGGGCCTTGGCGACCTGATACAAATTGAACGTGCAGGTGGTGTAATTCCAAAGTTTAACAGAGTTATCCAGCACTCACAACATAATCTCAAAGTTAAACAAAGACATGCCGAAGAAGCTGTTGGACACGCTCTTCGAAGGGTCGGCCCAAAATTGTTTGTGACTGATGTATCGCAGCATAGCACAATCAAATTGTTAGAACATTTTATCAAGACTCTTGATATCAAGGGGCTTGGGCCTGCGTCTGTGTCTAAGATGCAGCTGAAACATCCGGTTGATTTATATCAATCTCACGATTGGAGTACGCTCGGGGCAAATGGCGAAAAGGTTTTAACAGAAATACAACGTAGCAAGACAAAACCATATGAGTTAGTTCTTGCATCTTTAGGTATCCCTGGTGTTGGAAAATCAGCTGCAAAGCTGATCGTAAAGCACATACCTTCGTTCGGTCGGTTGCGAGAGATCGAAACGGTACAGATACACGGAATTGGGCCAAAAACCGTAGAAAATCTACTTAGTTGGCTTGACACAAATGAAGAATGGGTCTATGACCTTCCTCTTCAACTAGAGCAGAGTCAAAGCATAGACTTCGAGAGTAATTCCGACGAAGTTAAGAAAGTCTGTATAACAGGGAAATTAGACATGACTCGTAATGATCTTGCTGAAATACTAGAAAGCAAGGGATTTAAAGTCACTAACACAGTCACAAAAGACTGCTATGCTTTGATTACTGACGGAGATAATAGTAGTAGCAAATATAAAAAAGCTATAGCAAATAACACTAAAGTCGTAGACTATTGGGAAAATAGAACTGAAGTGTTAAGAGGTGCTTTTTAATGAATTTCACAAAAGACCAAAAGACTAAATACTGTCACATTAATCTTGCTATATCATGTTTTAACTGCTATAATCCTTTTATAACGTTGAGAAAAAAACTCTCAACCATTTAAAAACTTAAACTTTAATACAAATAAGGAGAAAAAATGTCTAAGTTCGAATATACAGATGAAATGGTCACCCGCATGGAAGGCGTATGTGGTAGTGGCGTAACCGAGGACGTAATCGAGTCACTTTGTGACGAATTCGGTTATCCTCGTCGTTCAGTAACCGCAAAGCTTCGTAAGCTAGGTTACGACGTTCCTAAGAAGCCAGGTGCAGCCCCTGTCTTCACATCAGAAGAGACTGATGCACTTGCTGCTTATCTTGAGGCAAATTCTGGTAATCAGACCGCTGAAGAGATTTCTGCAGGTTTCGCTGACGGTAAGTTCACCGCTCGTCAGATCAATGGTAAGGCTCTCTCACTTGAGATGACCTCACACATTAAGCCAGCTGAGAAGAAGATTACCCCACGTTCTTACACAGAGGACGAGGAGAGCCAGATCTCTTCTATGGTTGAAGACGGTGCGTTCCTTGAGGACATCGCAGAAGCTGTTAGCAAGACTGTTAACTCAGTTCGTGGTAAGCTTCTAAGCATGGGCCTAAAGGCTGACCAGCGTGATAAGAAGGGCACAAAGGCCGATCCTTACGAGGGTATCGAGGATATGCTTGGCCAGACTGTTGAAGAGATCGCTGATCACTTCGGTAAGACAGTTCGTGGTGTTAAGACAGTTCTAACTCGTCGTGGTCTTTCTGCATCAGATTACACACCAAAGACCGCTGAGTAATTCAGTAGCTAAGGTAAAAATTATAGAGAGGGGTAGGCAACTACCCCGCTCTATAAGTGTATGTATATGGCAGTAGTAAAACCCCTTATTTTGAGTGAAGTAGATGAAAACAAAATTGATGCAGTTTTAACTCTTTCTGATACAGCTAAAATAAAAATTTTTGGTGAGATAATATCTAATTATTATCCTCAAGCTATGGAAGACGAAAAAAGATTTACAGAACTTCAACGAGCTTATAGAGATTGTTGGATGATGGAAAAATTATATCGTAATAATATATTTTTAAAAGAGTCATTTACTATGGTATACACACAAACTGGTTTAATAAGAAACATTTGGATGGATATGTATTATACCGACGACGATTTAATAATACATTAGGAGAGTAACATGAGAATAGTTGTAGTAACTGGAGGTTTTGACCCTATTCACTCAGGACATATTTCCCTATTTCAAGAAGCAAAGAAGCTGGGAGATGTTTTAATTGTTGGTTTAAATTCTGATTTATGGCTTGCCCGGAAAAAAGGCAAGCCATTTATGTTATGGGATGAACGTGCCTGTGTTTTAGAAAATTTAGAAATGGTAGATCATGTTATTGCTTTTGATGACAGAGATGGAACTGCTATAGATGCTATTAAGCAAGCTATGATAAAATATCCTAATAGAAAAGTAATTTTTGCTAATGGAGGAGATAGAACAGTAGAGAATATACCAGAACTAGAGGCTTACAGACTTGATGATAGCGTTAGCTTTGTTTTTGGTATTGGGGGAGAAGATAAGAAAAATTCTAGCTCTACACTATTAAAAAACTATTCTCGTCCAGAAGTAGAAAGACCTTGGGGCAAATATATAATTTTATCTCATGGAGAAGGATTCCTTACAAAAGAAATTATAGTTAATCCTAAATCAAGTTTGTCTATGCAAAAACACAAAGATAGGTCAGAACATTGGGTTGTAGTCTCTGGAAAAATATTTATTAATACTATAAATATAGCAAGTGACTATGAGCGTGAGAAGGTATTAGTGGCAGGACAAAGCGCTTTTATTCAAAAAGGTGACTGGCACCAGCTACAAAACCCAACAGATACAGAAGTTAAAATTATTGAAACCTGGATTGGTGATAACTTAACAGAACTGGATATTGAAAGAAAATAAGATTTGACTATTACTCTCACTTATTGTATACTTATAAAATACAAGTAGGAGATAATATGTATTTTAACCAATCACAAACAGATTGGCGGCTGTCTCAATGCTGCCAATTTCATGACCCAAAACTTGCAAAACGATATAATTTTGGCACAACTACTAAAACTTATGCTCTTAAAGATGGAGGTAAAGAACGTGTTCAATCCAAAGCTATTGAAAATTGCACAAAACTAGTAGATATTCTTTCTACATATTTTACAAAACAACCTAAAAACTTACGTAGTTTCAGAATCTCTTCTGAGCTGTTCCCTTGCTATACCCTAGAATTTACAGAACCTTGGTACGAAGAAATCATGCCAGAGATTGCTAAACTTCTAAAACAAGCAGGTGACATTGCTAAAGAGCATGAAATTCGTTTATCTGTTCATCCAGGGCAGTATACAGTTCTTGCGTCTAATAACCCACAGGTAGTTGAAAACTCCGTTAAAGATCTAGAATATCATGCTTTATACGGTATTCTGATGGGTATCCCTGCTAAAGATTTTGCAATGAATATTCACCTTCAAGGGCTATATGGGGGCAAACACATTGATGGTATTAAGCGTTTCGCCACACATTTCGACTATCTTTCAGACTATGCTAAAGAATGTCTCACTGTTGAAAATGAAGACAAACCAAACGGATACGATATTGAACATACACTAGAGCTTGCCCAACGAGTTCCTATTAGAACTTGCCTAGACATTCATCATTATGCTTGCCATCGTATGCGTACCTCTGAAAAAGCTATCAATTCATCAGGTAAAAAAGTTAATAAAAAGATTAGGGATGAAGTTACCCATATTACTGTGAATGATGATTTCTTCAAAGAAGCAGTAAAAACATGGGGTGATGTACGTCCTCTATTTCATAAATCTCAGTCTTTTACAATAGATAATGAAAATTACTGGATGAAGCCAAATGCACACTCTGATATGTATCATGATGAAGAGTTGATGTCATTGGCTATTCCAATGCTTGAGTATGCAGATTTTGAAGTAGAAGCTAAAAACAAAGAAGTTGCAGTGCAACACTTTTACAAATTTATTCAAGAAGAAGAAACTATGGCAGGAGAGTCACTAACATGCAAAAAATTTGGGAATACTGGTGTAAAGCAATAGGGAGTAAAGCATATGAAGAGGACGATAAAGCTGACCGAGTTGCGATCATTCGCAGCATTTGGGTAGTATTACACATTCTTACTTGCTTTGCTATCATAGCAAACGCACTACGCCATTGGTGATAAGTAAGTAATATTTTATTTGACAGGTGATTTTCTTTATGATAAAATAAAGAAAAATAGGAGATTGATATGGCTAGAAAACCAGCCGCAACTGAAATATCAGAAACAAAGATTAGACAAGCAATTTGGATGGTAAAAGCAAATAAGACTAAAAAGTCTATTTGTGAACATCTTGGTATTGCTTATAATACAAAACGTCTTGATACGATTTTACAAGAGTTTCAAGACAAAGAAACTCGCCTAAAAGAGCTAAAGAAAAAACGTTCTAAAACTCCTTTTACAGAGGCAGAAAAAGTAGCAATCGTAAACGACTATAACAATGGTGAGAGTCAGTCTGCTATTGCTACACGTTTATATGCGTCACCCCAACGTATTAAGAATGTTCTTATTGAAATGAATGTTCCTATTCGTGCTCGATCAAAAACTGGTGCAGCACAGGTAGATCACGTTGTTCAAGACTTAGATGTAATTTTTTCAAAAGGTGATAGAGTTTTTATTCCTAAGATTAACTCTTTTGGTAAAGTAAAACAGATTTTTGATGAAGAATGGATTGATTATCATCGTCAGCCAGATCGTCGTCGTTATGTAGAATTACACGGATTTGTTGCCGCTAGAAAAAAGTACGGACCAGAGTTTGAAGGACGTGAAGATGTTCATTGGAATATATATTGGCAGTATGAAGACGGCAGTGAATGGAAAGAAATGGCAATTAAAGAAAAGATTAGATATACAGAAAGTGTAATTGAAGAAACTGGACGAGAATATTACAGAATCTTCGTAGAAGGAGACTATGGGCATTTTAGAGATGAACTTAGAGAAAACTTATTTCCAGTAAAGGGTAGTTAATGGCATTAGATTTACAAAAACTCGCTCTCAGAAGATTATTAGAGGGCAAAGACCCAGATTTGTATTCAAAATTATCCTCCGTATATTTTACGGGGGCTAATTCTGCTTTATTTGATAGGGTTCAATCATTTTATAAAGCAAATATTAGAATACCAACTCTTGATGAGTTTCAAGTTCTAAAGAAAGAATCTTCTTTACAAGAATATTTTGATACGCAAATCTTAGATGAAGATAATAAATACGATGAAGTTGCTGATGAATTTTTAATTGGGCAGCTACAGGATTACTATATCCGTGACGAAACAATATCCTTTCTAGATAAATTTATTGATAATCTATCAGATTTAGAAAAAGTAGAAATTGTTGATCAACTTCAAACACACTTACTAAATTTAAATAAAGCTCTTCCAATGACAGATGAGCTTTACGATGTTGCTGATTTAGACTTTTTTCCAAATCCAGATGACTTTGTTCTATTTCCCTCTGGACTTAGTGCGGATTATGATTCTGCTAACGGGGGTCTTGCATTACAAGAACTGGTACTTCTTGGAGGCCGAAGAGGCTCTGGTAAGTCTATTATAAGTCTTAACTTAGCTATAAATAGATTTTTACAAGGCAATACTGTTGCATTCTTTACAATCGAAATGAGGTATAAAGAAGTTTATGATCGTCTATTAAGTATTCTTAGTGGAGTTCCTTTTCTGTCTATTTTTAAGAATGAACTATCCAACGATCAGAAACTATCTCTCGTAAAAGCAAAGATTGATAATTTTTATGATAAAGATTCAGTAATTGACGATTGGTATAAAGAACTGTATTCTACAAAAGATTTTAAAAAGTTTGAACGTAGAGTAAAATCTGAAAAACCAACTTTGAGAGAGAATAGATTTTTTATTATTGATGATGAGAGTCTTACACTAAATCGCATTGACCACTACTGTAATATGTTCTCTAATCAACATGCTAAATTTAATTTAGCAGTCGTAGATTATATTAACATTATTAAACACGATGATTCTAAAGACTGGAAAACTCAAATTGTATTAGCGGAAGCACTAAAAGGTATAAGCCGTAAGTTTAATCTTACAATGCTTTCTCCATATCAGATTGATGCAACTGGAGAAGCTAGATTTGCAAAAGGTATTCTTGATAGTGCAGATAGGAGTTTTGCGTTCTTTCCCGCCAAAGAAGGCGATGATAGAGCGCAAGAAAATAAACTACAGATTCATACAACAAAAATTCGTAATGGTAAACATATGAGCTTTGATGTTTATATGGATTGGGCGTGTGTCAAGGTTGACCCTACCCAAAGTGCGTTAATTAATGAAAAACCTCATAGAGTAGCTATGTACGGAGACGACGAGTCTAGTAAGTCATCAGAAGTGAGTCGTGACGTATGAATATGATTGATGTTTTAGATCAGCACGGTCTAAAGTATGAAAAAACTAATAATCCTACAGAAGTAGTATTACAGTGTACTTCTGGAAATCATGCGGATAATCGACCAAGCATGATGTATAATCTTGATAAAGATATTTTTCATTGCTGGTCTTGTGGGTTTAGAGGCACAAAACGTAAGTTTTTACAGAGTATTGGTATTAATACAGATATACCCTTTGATAGTAAACAGCCCTTTAAAATACAAAAATTAAAAGATAAATTAAATGAAATAATTTATGAAGATAATATGGTTATGCCAGAAGATGCTAGACCTGTAAACGGAACATTTAAGAACATAAGCTCGGACACCTTAAAAAATTTCAATGCTTTCTTTACTGAGAAGCTGGGGTTAGAAGATTATGTTTGCTTTCCTGTATCACAATTTGGTAAAATAAGATTTATAGAAGGTAGAAATCGCTTTACAAAGTCTGAAAAGCCAAAATATTACCGGCGTCCTGCTAAAGCAAGATCAGTAGATATGTTATACCCATTAGATAAGATTAAAGATAAATCTCATTTAATTCTTGTAGAGGGCATATTCGATATGTTAAATATGTGGGATAAAGGATACGAGAATACCGTTTGTGTTTTTGGTGCTAATAATTTTAATAAGCCTAAACTGGAAATATTGGATAGAATTGGTACAACATTTGTAGAAATTCTATTTGATGGCGACGAGGCGGGAAAAAATGGTGCCAGAAAAATAGCTGATTTACTTGAAAAAAGGTTTATACAGTCTAAAATTATTAATTTAGCTCCAGGCAAAGACCCAGGAGACTTAAGTCAACCAGAATTAAATATGATATTACCAAAGGATAGATATAAAAATGTCAAATAACGTAGCTTTTGTATTTGCATCAACATCAGAAAAAGACCCTAATATAATGGGTAAATACTTTAATGATAAGTTTGATGTTCATTTTTTGTGCTCAAAGCCAAAAGATAAAATTTTAAAGAAAGATATTGATCTAGATTTAACAGTTCTAGAAGATTACAAAGTTGTGTGCCCAGTTGGGGCAGAACCTTTAAAGTACGTAGCTGGTCTAACTGGTATTACAAAATATAATGGTATGTTTATTGAGAAAAAATATGTTCCTTTCTTACATCCAAATATGACGGTATTTAAGCCCCAGTATGAAGATGAAATTGTAAAAGCGAGTAATACACTTCAAAAAGTATTATCTGGTGATATTGATTCTGATAAGAAAGAAAAAGACTACTTCTTTGTTGAAACTCAGCAACAGCTTGATCCTTTGATGGATAAGTTTATGAAAGCTAATCCATTGGTAGTCGATATTGAGACATCTAGCCTATCCCCTCGAACTGGTAATGTGATTGGTATTGCTCTAGCTACTAAAGCTAATGAAGGATACTATATTCATTGTGATCTTGTAAGTAAAAATAAAGAATGGTTTCACGAACTATTTAAGGGGCGCAAGTGTGTCTTACATAACGCTAAGTTCGATATGGGATTCTTAACCTATGAATTTGGTTTTGAGTTTCCAGATTTTGAAGATACTATGCTTATGCACTATTGTTTAGAAGAAGCAGTAGGGACTCACGGTCTAAAACCTCTTGCCTTAAGATTTACTGATCTTGGGGACTATGAGCGAGAACTTGATGAATATAAGAAAACTTTTGCTCGTAAGAGTAAAATCAAACTAGAAGACTTTAATTATAGTATGATTCCTACGGATATTCTCGCTCCATACGCTGAAAAAGATGCTGATGCTACTTTTCAGTTATGGAATAAGTTTAATCCTCTAATCGAAAAGAATAAGTATTTTAATAATTTATATAATAAAATTCTAAAACCAGCTACTCTAGCTTTGATGAGGCTAGAACGTAATGGTGGTCCTATTGATATGGATAAACTATCGGCTCTTGAAAGTGACTATCAAATTGATATTGAAGAATGTTTAGCAGAAATTGAAATGCACGAAGATGTAAAAACCTTTGAGCGACTTCATAATAAAACTTTTAATCCAAATAGTACACAACAGCTTCAAGAACTATTCTTTAAGATTATTAAGCTAAAGCCAACTAAAAAGACCGCAACTGGTGCGTGGTCTGTTGACAAAGAAGTTTTAGCTGAACTAGAGCATCCACTGTCAAAAGCTATTCTTGACCTTCGTGAAAAGAATAAGCTTTTAAACACCTATATTTCTAGCATTAGAAAAGGTGTTGACGAAGACTTGCGGCTTCGTAGTGGTTTCAATATTCATGGAACAACTTCTGGGCGTCTTTCTAGTTCTGGAGTTCTAAACTATCAAAACATTCCACGAGATAACAAAGACGTTAAAAAGCTGTTCAAAGCTAGACCAGGCTATAAAATTGTACAAGGAGACCTTGGAACCGCAGAAGTTTATATTGCTGCTGCATTAAGTAATGATAAGTTTCTAATGAAGGCTTTCCAAGAAAAGCTAGACTTTCACTCTTACGTTGCAAAACAAATTTTCAATTTACCGTGTGAAATTCATGAAGTTAAATCTCAGTTTCCAGATAAGAGACAGCACGCTAAGGCAATCACATTCGGGATCATGTATCAGGCAGGGCCTGCTAAAATTGCAGAAACAGCTGATGTTACAACCCCCGAAGCAAAAATGTTCATCAAAAAATATTTTAACGAAGCTTATGCTCTTAAGTCTTATATTGAGGACAGTAACTCTCAGATCGAGAATAACGCTTTTATTTATAGTTTCTTTGGACGTAAACGTAGACTTCCAGAGTCTCGTTCTACAAATCGTGGAGTTGCTCAACATGCAATTCGCTCTGGAGTCAACTTCTTAGTACAAAGTGTTGCTTCTGATATTAATATTCTTGGGCTAATTGATTTAATCAAATGGATTGATGATAATGGATACGAGAATGATATTCTACCTTTTACGGTAGTTCATGACTCTATTGTTGCAGAGGTTAAAGAAGACTTAGTTGACCTTTATATTTCTAAAACAAAAGAGTTTATTCAGACTGATAGAGGTTGTTCTATTACAGAGTGCCCAATTGGAATGGATTTTGAGCTTGGCGAAAGTTGGGGAGAACTTGATGAGGTTAGTTGATACAACCGAAGAAGTACTATACGAAAATTGTGTAGCAGTAGATAATCCAACGTCTCTAACAATAAAAATGTTCAGAGATAGAATGAAAAAGATTATGATAAAAGAACGAGGGATTGGATTAGCCGCTCCCCAAGTTGGAAAATCTATTGCTATGTTTCTTATGGTATTAGAAGGTAGAATTATTACATGTATTAATCCTTCTATTTCTTGGGAATCTGAAAATATTGTTGAAATGAAAGAAGGCTGCCTAAGTTTTCCAAATACATGGGTCAAGTTAAAACGCCCAGAGAAAATTATAGCAAATTGGGTAGATTTAAAAGGACGTAAAATTACAAAAACACTAGACGGAGTAGAATCACGTTGTTTTCAGCATGAGCTAGACCACTTAAGTGGAATAACTTTTATTCATAGACAAAATGAGCAAGTTTAGTGCTATAAAATTTCCTGTATATGGTATTAAAAACTATATAGAGTTTGATTTTACCTTAGACAAAATATTTACAACTATAAATGGTCAAAAATATATTGTTGACGATAGATCAATAAAAAATAACTCTTATTTGAGTAGGTTAATTGAGTTAGATAATAGAAAAAAGTATCAAAGACTTAAATTTGACTACACCATAAGAAATATGGAAGAGCTATTAAAGTCTAAGTGCGCTATAGGAATTGACGATACTGGAGCTATTTATAGTTTTATTATAAAAGAGCAATTTCCTTACGCAGAAAGTCAAATTGTAAAAAATAGAAAGAAATATTTTTGGTTTAAAGATATAAGTTACCCTTTTGAAGTTAATTTAGAGAATATATCGCATATAGCAGAAAATAAACAATATTATTATGGGAAATTAGTATATATTGATAGAATTTGGTACTTTTTAGGGTTTACTGATACAAAATCATCAAAAAAAGATATTTGGTTATGATTAATTATATTTTTTGTTTCACCTGTGGGCATTCATGCCACTGTAAAGAAAACTATTGCAAAAAAGAAGTTGGTATCGGAATGAGTGATAAATCGACCTATTGTGCGTGTGAAAAATGCGTTTGTGCACCATCACTAAATAAGGAAAAAAATGATAATTTGGGGAGTTAGTGCAGATAATCACGATGCAGCAATAGCAGTTTTTACTCTAAAATCTAGAGGGTTATTAAATATACCCACTTTAAAACTAGAATTTGCTAGTCAAACTGAAAGATTTAGCGGTATCAAAGGTGATCAAAACTTAAATAAAGAAATTATTGAATATGCTACGCAAAATTTTGGCGAACCAGAGCAAATTATCTGGCACGAAAAACCATTATTAAAGATAGCTAGGCAAATATACGCAAAAGAACCTATAAATTTATTCTGTTACCCTAGAAAGTATATAGATAAGTACTTTAATAAGCGTATTCCAATAAAATATATTAAACATCACCACAGTCATGCTGCAAATGGATACTATACAAGTAGATTTTCAGAAGCCTGTGTAGTAACTCTTGATGCTATAGGAGAGTTTGAAACATTTACTATTTGGAAAGGAACTGGAGATACGCTAGAACAGGTATATTCAGAGGGTTATCCCCATAGTTTAGGTCTTTGGTACTCTGCTATGACTCAAAGAGTAGGGCTAAAACCCAACGAAGAAGAATATATTCTGATGGGAATGGCTGCTATTGGAGACCCAGATAGATTTTATCATCAAATAAAGCGTGATTTTTTTACTACGTACAATAACCATAATATAATTGGTATGCACCATAATATTCATCAAGGGTGTTTAGAATGGATGCCTTCTTTAGAAGAAAAAGATTATTTTGATGTAGCAGCTGCTACACAAAAAATATACGAAGAGTACTTAGAAAAAGTATTAGAGCTAGCACTACAAATGGTTCCCTCTAAGAATATAGTATTTTCTGGAGGATGCGCCTTAAACTGTGTTGCGAATAATCTTTTATTTAAATATTTTGAAGAGGTTTGGATTCCCCCAAATCCAGGGGACGCTGGAAATGCAATAGGAGCCGTATTAGCTAAATATAAGATTAAAATTACGCCAACAAACTACCTTGGGTATGATTTAAATAATAAAATTGATCCTGCAGAAGTAGCAAGATATTTAAATAAGTATAAAGTGTGTGGCGTTGCAACAGGAAAAGCAGAGTTTGGTCCTAGAGCATTAGGTAATAGAAGTTTATTAGCTGATCCTCGTGTATCAGATATTAAGAGTATTGTTAACTTAGTTAAAAATAGACAAACATTTAGACCATTTGCTCCTGTTATTCTTCAAGAAGACGCAACTCAGTATTTTGAATTTGAAGGACAACAGAAAAATTATATGTATATGCAATTTACAGCTACATGTAAGTACCCAGAAAAATATCCCGGTATTTGCCATATAGACGGGACAAGTAGAGTTCAAATGGTATCTAACGATTTTGACTCGCAAATAAAAGGTGTTTTAAAAGCTTGGAAAACACTTACTGGCTGCCCAATGCTACTTAATACTAGCTTAAATGTTAAAGGAAAGCCAATAGTAAATACAAAAGAAGACTGTAAAAAGTTTTCTGAAACATATGGAGTTAAAATTTTCTCTTAATGGAAAAACTTAATATTAAATCAGCTACTATTAGTGATAAAATTTATATCAAAGAAGAAGATATTGAGAATATTTCTTCTTTTGAACAAGCCTACACATATCAAATAGTAGATGATTTTCACTACACATATGAATATGATGAAGATACAGGCACCTATTCAGTGCCTAGTAACTCATATTCTAAACTAAAAATAGATTCTGTTGAAGATTTACGCAATTTTGACGACGCCACTCAAGAGTTTACATTTAGTGGTGAGTTAAGAGAAGAACAACAAGATATGGTAAATACTTTTTTCCAAATAAACGACAGAGTTAGAAGCGGTCTATTCCAAGCACCCTGCGGGTGGGGTAAAACCTACGTTGGCTGTAATCTTTTAGCCCGTGCTAATAAACCTACTCTAATCTTGGTGCACACAAAACTACTTTTTAGACAGTGGATAGAAGAGTTAGAAAAACAGATTCCAAATGTTAAAATTGGCAAAATAGGAGATGGACTGTTAGATATACAAGAAATCACCGTTGGAATTTATAAAAGCGTATTAAATAATATTCCCCAACTACATGATCAATTTGGTCTTTTAATGGTAGATGAGGCGCATTTATGCCCTGCAGATATGTTTTCTCAGGCAGTAAATGCTATAAATTGTAGAGCAAAAATTGCTATTACAGCTACCCCTCGTAGAAAAGATGGAAAACACATTGTATTAGATGACTACTTTACTTCATTTAAATCATATGCGTATGACCCCAGAGTTTTAGCTGTGCCAAAAGTAGAAATATTACAAACTGACATCAGATTTAATGTGCTTGACCCAAAACGTGATTGGAGCAGACAAACCAACAAATTAGCATCGAACTCGCAGTTGCGCCGGTTAGTTGCTGAAAATGCCATATCGAAAGTGAGTGGAGGTCGATGCGTACTCATTCTAGGAGAACGTCTAGATTGGCTTCGTGAATTAAATAAAATTATACCTGACTCTGTTCTTTTAATTGGGGAAACTGGAGAAGAACAGAGAAAAGAGATATTAGACAATGTAGGTCCTAAGTATAAAGTAGTTCTCACTACAAAACTTTTTGATGAAGGAATTAGTTGTCACAGACTTGACACTTTATTTTTAGTATTTCCATCAAATAATCCTATAAAACTAGAGCAAAGAATTGGTAGAATTATTAGAGAACACCCAGAGAAAAAACGTCCTTTAATATGCGATTTTTGGCTAACGGGACCGATAGTACGAAAACAACAAGAAAATAGGTTTAAGTGGTATGGGCAGAGAGGCTATAAGTTATGAAAAAATATTATTTTAACTGGTGCGAACTTCTTAAAAAATCCAAAAAAGATTATGATTCAATTATCGTGTTGACATATGCTTCTACTTTTGGTTATAATAAGAAAATTGCTAATGGCTCTCTTGATTTGATAAAGACACTTTACGTTGATAGAGTGCCGAGCTGGCTAAAAAATCAAATTAAAATAAACACTCAATCATTTGAGTTATTTAATAACTATAAAACTGAGGAGCCTCAGAGCTACTTTTTAAATAAAGATTTTTTAACAACATATACAAAAGTAGAGCATAAAATACAGTATTTATGGCTACTATCATATAGAAGAATTGATGAGGAGTCTCCTTATATAAAAAGAGACTACCTAAGACTAAAAGAAATAGATGGAATTAAAAGTAATCCATTTATTAGTATTGAAGATGATAAGATTAATTTTATCTTTGAAAATACCTACACACAAAGAACATAGTTCAACAAGAAAGGAAAAACTAAAATGGTCTCTTGGGACAAAACAAAAGGTAATACAGGCGGCGGAGGTCAACGCCGAGAAATTGAAAGATTAACTCTTCCAATTGGGGATACAAAAATTAGACTAATAGGAGAAGTTCTACCTAGATATGTTTATTGGGTAGTTACATCAGAAGGCAAGAAGATGCCGGTTGAGTGTCTACAGTTTGATCGTCAGACAGAAGGGTTTAACAACAACGCAAAAGACCCTGTGAAAGAAATTGATGAGGATGTTTACTCTGATAAGCCACAGTTTGCCTATGTATGTAATGTTATTGATAGATCAGATAACAAGATTAAGATTTTTGATCTTCGTTCAACTATCTATAAGCAAATTGTAGATTATGCTACAAATCCTGACTACGGTAACCCTGCCGATGATGACGCAGGATATGATATCACAATTAAGAAGGAAAAGACAGGACCTTTACCACAGAATGTAAAGTATTCTGTCATCCCAGCTCGTTCAAATTCTGCATTGAGTGATGCAGAAAAGTCTGGTGATTTATTTGAGCTTGATAAGATTTACAAGCGTCAAAGCTACGAAGAGCAGAAAGAGTGGCTACTTCAAAACACAGCATATTTTGCTGGAGAAGCTAGCGACGAATTTCGCCCAGACGAAGAAGTTGAGGATCTAGATTAATAATGGCTGGAATTAAGCTTAGTGATATTTCTACTTCAGAAGACTCAACTGAAGTAGAAGCTCCTAATCCTCTTAGAATTGGGGGAGAAGGAGGAGAAGTAGACCTTGACTGGTTACGACAGCAAAGTATCTTCTTTGCTACTCCATGCTACGGAGGTATGATCACGGATCAATACTTCTTGAGTATGTTCAAGGCAAGCCAAAATCTTTCACGACACAATGTTAGCTTTCGTCTAACAACCCTCAGAAATGAAAGTCTTGTAACTAGAGCTAGAAACATTCTTACAGCAATGTTTTTAGCTACAGATGCAACTCATCTATTCTTTATTGACGCAGATATTGAGTTTGATGAGGAATCTGTAATCAGAGCTGTAGCAATGGATAAACCTATTGTGGCAGCTGCGTATCCAAAAAAGGCGCTCCCTGTTCAATACGCTGTTAATTTTAAATACGTAGACCCTGTTAAAAGACAGATTCGTATTGAAAATGGAGCGGTGGAAGTTTGGGATGCGTCAACAGGATTTTTCTGTATTAAACGTGAAGTTTTTGAAAGAATGATGATTGAGTACCCTGATCTTCATTATAAAAATGATAGTAATATTGATCCTTCCTTGCAGAAGTATTGTTATGCATTTTTTGATACCCTTATTGACAGAGACGAAAATGGCGATAATAGGTATCTTTCTGAAGACTATGCTTTTTGTCGATTGTGGCAAAGGCTTGGTGGAGAAATTTGGCTAGACCCAAATACAAAATTAAACCATGTTGGCTCGTATACTTTTGAGGGTGACATCGGTAAAATTATTAATTTAGCGAGACAGTAAATGAAAAAAATTCTACTTTTGGGGAGCGGTGAGCTTGGAAAAGAGTTTACTATTAGTGCAAAGAAATATGGATGCACAGTTATTGCATGTGATTCTTACGTAGGAGCACCTGCAATGAAAGTTGCGGACGACTTTGAAGTTTTAGATATGCTTGATGCAAGTCAGCTTGAGAAAGTTATCAGTTACTATAAACCTGATTTAATTGTCCCAGAAATAGAAGCGATCAACACGGAGTTTCTAGTAGAGAAGGAACAGCAAGGATATAAAGTTGTTCCTTCCGCTAGAGCTGTAAATCTAACTATGAACCGTGATAAAATTAGAGATCGTGCTGTCGAACTAGGGTTAAAAACAGCTAATTTTAGATATGCTGAAAACTTAGACCAACTAGAATCGGCAGCTAGACAAATTGGCTTCCCCTGCGTTGTAAAGCCAGTAATGAGTTCTAGCGGCAAAGGTCAGATGGTAGTTGATGATCAGAATGAAATTCAAGCTGCTTGGAAATATGCTATTGATAATATGAGAGGGGATAGGCATAGAGTTATAGTTGAAGAGTTTATTGACTTTAGTTATGAAATTACTCTTCTTACAGTAAGGCAAAAAGACGGTCCTACTTTATTTTGTCCAATCATAGAGCATGAGCAAGAAAGAGGGGATTACCAAAGAAGCTGGCAAAGTAAGCAAGAGGAAACTTTTACTAATCATATTATAGAAACTCACGCACAAGAGATGGCTAAGATTATTACAGACGATCTCGGAGGAGAGGGTATTTTTGGTGTTGAATTTTTTGTAGACATAAGTACTGATAATCCAACTGTTATCTTTAGTGAGCTTAGTCCTCGTCCACATGATACAGGACTAGTAACTTTATATACTCAAAATTTAAGTGAATTTGATTTACATGCTCGTGCAATCTTAGGGCTTCCAATTGATGAGATAAAAATTTTAAGAGAAGGGGCAAGTCAAGTTATTTTAGCAGACTGTACAAGTCCTGACTTTATTATTACTGGTATCCCAGCCGCAATGAAAATTACAGGCGTCGATGTTAGAATTTTTGGAAAACCAGTGGCAAGGCCTAATAGAAGAATGGGAGTAGTACTAGCTCCGACTGTAGGAAAGGCTAAAAAAGCTGCTAGTAAAATTATAATTTTCGATATTAGTACGCATGATGCTCCCTAAAATAAGATCTAGATTTGCTGTCAGAATGGAAGGGCAACAAATAACAGAAACTATAGAAAAAATAGTTAAAATATTAGAAAAAAGTAATGAACCTGTAGAACTAGATATAATTATAGATAGTTTAGGTATAGAAAGAATACAAATTCCCTATGGTAATGACCTACCTTATTATTTAAATTTTCATAAAAATCAGAAGTATTATTTAGGATTAAAGAATGTTAACGAAAAATAATTGGCTACAAACTAATATTAAAAAGCGAGTACAAGAACGACAGCTATCTTTAGAAGTAACTTTAACTCCCGATATAATTAGTTCTACAGACTTTAATAGTGCAGCAGATAAAGTACTAACAGAGTTATTAGACTTATCTGCCACAGAAAAATTTTATTTAGGTTTTAGTGGGGGCGCAGACTCAGATTTTGTATTTTACAAGTTAATTGAGTGGGGTATACCTTTTGAGCCTATTATTTGTTTTTTTGGAGGAAATTCAATAGAATACCAATACGCTTTGCACACTTGTAAAAAGTTTGGGATAACTCCTTATATTCATACTTTATCTGAAAAACAATTTATACAAATATTTATGCAAAAAGTAAAACCTTGGGGAGGTGACGGACTTTACAGTATACCTAGTATGGTTTTAGCTGAGTATGCAAAAAGTAGAGACGCAAAATTATTAACTGGACAAGATTTTATAACTGGTTCCCATGATCATTGTTCTATGGGATTTAACGTTTATGACTTTTACGCTGATATCTATGATGAGTCAATAGAAATTCCATTCTTTTTATACAATACAGATATAGTTTACCACACTATAAAAAGATTCAACCCTAATATATCGGTAGGAGAATGGAAATACGAGTTATTTGAAATTCTAGACTATAGACCTAAAATTGAGTTCCATCATCTTAGTAGAGAATGTTGGGAAGTATTAGGACCTTATTTTTCTTATGCAGCTACACATTTTAATAACGAAGGGATTGATGTAATTAATAAGGAAAAAATCTTAAGAGCATTAGAAAACACAGGAGAAAAAATAGTATTAAATGCAAGCCATACTTATTAATATTGTGATGTTTTTATCATGGACCTTTATTCTTTATTGGTTTCATAGGGGTATTCACCATATTCCTAAATTTAAAGAAATTCATCAAGATCACCATGACTATGTGACCGATTATCAACCTAAATGGAACTGGAAAAATATATTTATTTGGGTAGATACTTGGAGGAGTACTGCTGACCAATGGGTAACAGAAGTTATTCCAACAGTAGTTTTCTGTTATATAACTGGGTATTGGTGGATAGCAATATTTTATTGGGCGTGGTCAGCAATTATTCAAGAAGTAATTGAACATAACCCTAAATTTAATATTCCATTACTGACTAGTGGGCAGTGGCATTTAGTTCACCACAGGGATTGGACTAAGAATTTTGGTATCTTCTTCTCTATCTGGGATAGAGTATTTGGTACATACGAAGCAATAAAATAAAGGCACAATTCTGACGTAGCACTTCGTTACGGCACTCCGTGCCCCGGCTGCGTCTCTACGAGACTACGTTATTCAATATGGAGCACTCGTATTAAACAGCTTTTCACCTACGGTGTAAAGTTATTCACAAGCTATTAAACATAGAATAGCATAAATTTCTCTCACCGTCAACTACAAAAAATTACAAAACCTCTTCGATAGATTCCTGTAATGAAATTGTAATATAAATGTAGTATAATACTTATTATACCACGTGGTATACTAATTAAAATTTATATAGAAAGAAGATATTTTAATGGATATGTTAACTATCTGGATGGTACTAGGCTTTTTAATGGCTGCATATAGTGTTATCGCAAATGATTCAGTGCAAACTCTTGGCACTTGGGTCGCTTCTAACCACGAACGTTTTAGTTGGACTAAGCTCTGGGCCGCCGCTTCGGCGGTTTTGCTTTGGGCGCTATGGTATGGATGGTATGTCAACGGAGGAGACATTTCATACGGACGTTTAACTAAAATTCCTTTTCAAGAGATTCAATGGTATCACGCAGCGGCTCCTGCCGTACTCCTTGTGCTAACTCGCATTGGTGTGCCAGTCTCTACATCCTTCCTTGTTCTCTCAGCTTTTGCGTCAACCTTTGTGTTGGAAAAGATGCTGATGAAATCAATCATGGGTTATGCTGTAGCCGCTGTGGCAGCTTATGCTCTTTGGCACATCATTGCTAGATTAATTAACGAAAAGAAACCTATTGGTGATCATTGGAGCCGTCCTTATTGGCGGGTAGCACAGTGGGGAACAACAGGCTTGCTATGGTGGACTTGGTTATCACACGACATGGCTAATATTGCCGTGTTTTTACCTCGTCAAGTTCCCTGGGACTTAATGATTCTTATCTCTATTGTCTTTGTAGGCGGACTTGCTTTTATGTTTAGAGAGCAGGGCGGCAAGATTCAAAATATTGTGTTGGAAAAAAGTACCACACGATATATTAGGTCAGCTACGTTAATTGATTTAGCGTATTTTATTATTCTCTACTTCTTCAAAGAACTTAATTCA
>Ga0055584_100001519_pt1 | contig 22802 bp, 5 predicted proteins | sample OSDHelmetaG_FD_58716 | JGI IMG/M metagenome (GOLD analysis project Ga0055584, IMG submission 58716) | Pelagic marine sediment microbial communities from the LTER site Helgoland, North Sea, for post-phytoplankton bloom and carbon turnover... | ecosystem: Environmental > Aquatic > Marine >...
GCAGATGGTGGAAATACACAACTTAAAATTACTCCGACTGAAGATTACAAAACAGAAGGAACTGAAACACTAATATTTACATTAACAAATTCTAATTTTGGTGGTGACCAATGGAAAAGTAAATCTGTTTCAATAATAATAAATGATTCTTCACAACCACCTACATATACACTAGAAGCATCGTCTTTAAATATCGATGAAGGTGAATCGGTAACAATTACTTTAAAAACTACCAATGTAGACGATGGTGCAAATGTAGCATATTCAATTTCTAATATCAATTTAGAGGACTTGGATTTAAGTAAACCAACTGGAACTTTTGTAATAGCAGGAAATTCTGCTTCCGAAAAATTTGATCCTGTATCGGATTATTTACTTGAAGGAGAAGAATCTTTTTCATTGGAACTTGTTGGTTCAGACAATACACCAGAAGGCAATTGGCAAAATCAAAAGATTGAAATTACTATTAATGATACATCAGTTCCAACTCCTACACCAACACCAACAGAAACTCCAACTTCAACAGAAACTCCGACAAATACCCCAACCAATACAGATACAGCAACCGAAACACCTGTACCAAATTCATTGTACAAATTGACATCTTCTGCAACAAAAATTAATGAAGGAGATGAACTTACTATTACATTGATAACAAATAATGTTCCTGTTGGAACAGAAGTAAGTTATGCAGTAACACATCCCGATGATTTCTATAATTTTGCTCCTGTAGGAAAATTTGTAATTTCTGAATTCGGTGATGCTGAGTTAAAAATAAAAGCAGTTGAAGATTTTAAATTAGAAGGACAAGAAAAATTTACAATAACATTAGTTGGTTCTACGCACGAGGGTACTGAGTGGCAAAGTATAAAAGTTGATGTTGATATTATAGATACTTCTGTTCCGACACCAACACCAACACCAACTCAAACGATTACACCAACTCCAACTGATACACCAACCGATACACCAACTCCAATTCCAAGTTATGTATTAACTGCTTCTTCTACATCAATCAACGAAGGTGAAGAATTAACATTAACTTTAAAAACTGAAAATGTTCCAGAAGGAACAAAAGTAAGTTATTCTGCAACAATTCCAGATGAGTTTGATAAATTAAGTGATGTTGGGGAAATAACAATTAATAAAAGTGGAATAACAGAATTAAAGATTATTCCAACTGAAGATTACAAAATAGATAATGAAGAAACTTTAATATTCAGATTAACTGGATCAAACTTTGGTGGAACACAATGGGAAAACAATGTAGTAACTGTCAAAGTAAATGATACATCAAGACCACCAACTTATAAATTGTCTGCATCTGCTTTAAATGTAAATGAAGGAGATAAAGTTTTAATTACTCTTACAACTACAAATGTAGATGATAATACCAAAGTCGCATACTCTATCACAGAGCATGAAGATTTAGGGCTTGAAGGCTCAACTGGTGAATTTGTAGTATTAAACGGAACTGCAACAAAAGAATTTGGACCTGTTGAAGATTATACACTTGAAGATGAAGAAACATTCACATTAAAACTTGTTGGTACAACAATGAACCCACAGGGTGATTGGAACGAACAATCAATAACAATAACAATCAACGATACATCAGTTCCAACACCAACCCCAACTCCAACCGAAACTCCAACTCCAACGGAAACACCAACACCAACACCAACTTCAACACCTACACCAACACCTACACCAACTGAAACTCCAACTTCTACTCCTACCGATACACCAACTCCAATTCCTGACTACGAGTTGTTAGTATCAAAACAAACAATAAATGAAGGTGAAGAAGTTGTTGTAACATTAAAAACTGAAAATGTTCCAACTGGATCAATCGTTGGTTACTCTGTAACAAATCCAAGTGATGTTAATTTATCTGCAACGGGTGAATTTGTTGTTACTGAAGGTGGAACAACCAAACTCAAAGTAACACCAAATGAAGATTATCAAATTGAAGGAACAGAAACACTTACATTTACATTGATAAGTTCAAACTTTGGTGGAAACCAATACGAAAATGTAAATGCTTCAATTGATATTTTAGATTCATCCAAACCACCTACATACAAATTGTCCGCATCTTCCGAGAAAATTAACGAAGGTGACTCGGTTATCATAACAGTGAACACTACAAATGTAGATGAAGGTACAGAGGTCACTTATGTTCTAAGTAATATAACTGCAATGGATGTTGATGACGAACTTGGTAAGTTTATTATCAATAACGGAAGTGCAAGTGTAGAATTTACTGCAATTGAAGATTATTTGGTTGACGGAATAGAAATATTTACACTTAGATTATCTGGAACAAATATGAAACCAGAAGGTAATTGGGAAAATCAAAAGATTGAGATTGAGATACAAGATACATCAGTTCCAACACCAACACCAACTTCAACTAATACACCTACTTCAACTGACACCCCAACTCCAACTGATACACCAACTGATACACCAACTCCAATTCCAAGTTATGAATTATATGCTTCTAAGTATTTGGTAAATGAAGGTGAAGAAGTTGTTATTACATTAAAAACCGAAAATGTTGCCGAAGGAACTCAAGTAGGATATTCGTCAACAATTCCAGATGAAGTTGATAATCTTGACGCAAGCGGATACTTCACGGTTAATTCAAATGGAATAACAGAACTTAAAATTAAACCAAAAGAAGATTACACAAGTTCGGGAACGGATACAATTGAGTTTAGTTTAATAAGTTCAAACTTTGGTGGTGACCAATGGAAAGATAATAAGATAGTAATTCAAATTGTAGATACATCAACTCCACCTACTTACGATTTACTTGCATCTTCTGAAAATGTAAATGAAGGTGAAAAAGTAACAATTACATTGAATACAACAAATGTAAACGATGGAACTAAAGTTGCTTACTCAATTTTAAATTATGAAGATTTAGGTCTTGAAGATTCAACCGGTGAATTTGAAATCCAAAGTGGAACTGCAACAAAAGAATTCGGACCTGTTGAAGATTATGCATTAGAAGGTGAAGAGTCGTTTACATTGAAACTTGTAGGTACAACAATGAACCCACAAGGAAATTGGAACGGAAAAGAAATTACTATAAACATTATAGATACATCAGTTCCAACTCCAACTCCAACCGAAACAGAAACTCCTACACCAATTCCAAGTTATGAGTTATTAGCATCTGCAACTGAAATAAATGAAGGTGAAGAATTAATCATAACACTTAAAACTGAAAATGTTCCAAGTGGTTCTGTTGTAAGTTATGCAATGACACAACCAGAAGATTTTGATAACATGAGTGCAGTTGGTGAGTTTGTTGTTACTGAAACTGGAGTAACTGAATTAAAACTCAAACCAAACGAAGATTATCAAGCAGATGGTTTAGAAACATTAACAATAACATTGATAGATTCAAATTTCGGTGGAAAGCAATATGAAGATGTAAATGTTTTCGTCAAAATAAATGATACGTCAAAACCACCTACATATAAACTTGAGTCATCTAAAACGGAAATTGACGAAGGTGAATCGTTTGTAATTACATTGAAAACTACAAATGTATTAGAAAATACAGAAGTAAGTTATATAATTGCAGATGAAGATGATATAGATATTGAAGAAACCCTTGGTAAATTTATCGTTGATTCAAACGGAGTTGCTTCTGAAGAATTTACTTCCGTTGAAGATTTCCTAAAAGAAGGAGCAGAAAAATTTACATTAAGACTTGTTGGCACAACAATGCATCCAGAGGGAGATTGGAATGGAAAAAGTATTTCAGTTGCAATTAACGATACATCAGTTCCAACACCAACACCTACTCCAACAGAAACTCCAACACCGACTGAAACTCCAACTCCAACTGATACACCAACGGATACTCCAACTCCAATTCCGAGTTATGAACTTGTATCGTCTGCGGAAAAGGTAAACGAAGGAACAGAGGTAGTAATTACATTGAAAACTGAGAATGTTCCAAGTGGAACATCCGTAGGTTATATGGTGACAAATCCACAAGATGTTGGGTTAAACGAGTCTGGTGAATTTATCGTTGATAACACAGGATCATCGGAACTTAAAATCACACCAATAGAAGATTACAAGTCAGAGTCACTTGAAACATTAGTATTCACGTTGGTAAGTTCAACTTTCGGTGGAAATCAATACGCAAATGTTAAAGTTTCAGTTGAAATAGTTGATACATCCACCCCACCGACATATGAATTGCGTTCGTCTGCTTCATCAGTTGACGAAGGAGATACCGTAACTATTACATTAAATACAACAAATGTAAATGACGGAACTAAAGTTGCATACTCACTTACAAATCACACAGATTTGGGTCTTGAAGATTCCACGGGTGAGTTTGAAATAATCAACGGAACTGCAACACAAGAATTTGGTCCTGTTGAAGATTATGCACTTGAAGGTGAACAAGAGTTTACATTAAAACTCGTTGGAACAACAATGAATCCTGAAGGAGATTGGGATGGAAAAAGTATTTCAGTTGCAATCAACGATACATCAGTTCCAACTCCTACTCCAACACCTACCGATACACCAACTCCAATTCCAAGTTATGAATTGCTATCATCAAAAACTGAAGTTGATGAAGGTGAAGAAGTAGTTATTACACTTAAAACTGAAAATGTACCAAGTGGTGCAATTGTAAATTACTCGGTAACACATCCTGATGACGTAGATGGATTAAGTGCAACGGGTGAATTTGTAGTTACAGAATCTGGAATTACAGAACTTAAAATTACACCAATAGAAGATTATCAAACTGAAGGTCCTGAAACATTAACATTTACGTTAACCAATTCTAATTTTGGTGGAAATCAATATGAAGATGTTACCGTTTCGGTGAAGATAAACGATACATCTTCATTTCCAACATATAAATTAGAAGCATCTGCGGCTGAAATTGATGAAGGAACAATGGTTCGTATTACATTGATAACAACGAATGTAATACCAGGAACTTCAGTAAGTTATATGCTTCAAAATAACGAAGACCTTGGAGAAAAAGATGCGTTTGGAACATTTGAAGTAAAAGAAGATGGAACGGATTTTGTTGAATTAACTCCAATTGAAGATTATCTATTAGAAGGAACAGAAACATTTTCACTTGAACTCGTTGGATCAACTCAAGGTGGTGAAGAGTGGAAAGGTGTTAAATTTGAAATCGTAATTGAAGATACATCAGTTCCAACACCAACTCCAACACCAACAGAAACTCCAACACCAATTCCAAGTTACGAATTATCAACTTCAAAAGCACAGGTAAATGAGGGTGAAGAAGTTGTTGTTACACTTAAAACTGAAAATGTTCCGGTGGACACACTCGTAAGTTATTCAGTATCAAATCCAAATCAAACTGATGTTTTAACTGCGATTGGTGAATTCAAGGTTAATGCAAACGGAATAACAGAACTTAAATTTAATATAAACGAAGATTATCAAACAGAAAGTGGTGAGCAAATTATTGAAATTAATTTGACTAATTCTAATTTTGGTGGAAATCAATGGGAAAATAAAAATGTATCAATTCAAATTGTAGATACATCACAACCACCAACATACGAATTGACTGCATCTGCTATGGATGTTGACGAAGATGAACCTGTAACAATTACATTAAGCACTACGAATGTTAAAGAAGGAACAAAAGTAACTTACACAATAACAAATAGTGAAGACTTGGGATTGGAAAATGCAGATGGAGAATTTGTTGTAAATGCAAACGGAACTGCAAGTGTTACACTTACACCTAAAGCAGATTATGAATTAGAAGGACCAGAAACATTCAAGTTGAAACTAATGGGTTCTGATATGAAACCTGTGGAAGGAAACTGGAACGGAAAAGAAATTTTAATTACAATCAATGATACATCAGTTCCAACACCAACACCTACTCCTACTGACACTCCAACACCAATTCCAAGTTATGAATTATCAACTTCAACGAATAAAGTAAGTGAAGGTGGAACTGTTACAATAACACTTAAAACTGAAAATGTTCCAAGTGGTTCTATTGTAAATTACTCTGTTACAAATCCAGATGAAGTTGACAACTTAAATGCGATAGGTGAATTTATTGTTGCGGAAAATGGAATAACTACACTTGAAGTATCTCCGACTGCTGATTACAAAATTGATGGTCCCGAAGTAATGGAATTTACATTAACTGGATCAAACTTTGGTGGTGAACAATGGAGTAAGATTGGTACACAAGTTGAAATTGTTGATTCGTCAACACCTCCAACTTATGAACTCGTTGCAAGTGCATTGGATGTTGATGAAGGAGACGCAATCAAAATTACATTGATAACAACAAATGTAAAAGAAGGTTCTGAGGTCGCATATAGTCTTAGTAACCACGATGATCTTGGTGCTGATGCCAACGGAACTTTCGTTGTAAAATCTGATGGAACTGCGAGTGTTGATTTTGCACCACTTGAAGATTATTTATTGGAAGGTGAAGAAACATTTGCATTGGAATTGCGTGGAACAACAATGTATCCAGAAGGTGATTGGAACGGAACAAAAATTGAAATCACAATCAATGATACATCAGTTCCAACACCAACACCAACCCCAACAGAAACTCCGACTCCAACAGAAACTCCGACTCCAACAGAAACTCCAACGGAAACTCAGACACCACAATTAAATTGTAATGATTTTGATAACTCGGTTGAAATTACTGCGGAAATGGCAGGAAATTCACAACCACTTTCTTTCAGAGGAATAACAATAAGTGGATTTGAAGAAGGTGGCACAATATGTATTGACGAATTGTCTGATAACATTGAGTCATGGGTGTGTCCAATTGCAACTGCGGACTTCTCAATAATGGGTATGATTTCATTGTCACAAAAACCAAAAAATACAATAATTATATATATGTCAAACTTAGGTGATATTTATACAGGTACATTAGTTGATAGTCCCGCAAGTGGAATCAATGTTCTAATCAAAAAATAACATGGCAATATTAAAACAAATTTCAGATTCATTAGCATATTATCAAGGATGGTATGGAGTTTGTCCTGAGCATTCTGAAAACAATTGTGAAGATTTGCCTTTGATACAAGGAACATTTCCTACATTAACCAAGAAATATCCAGAGATATTAAAAATAGAACTAATAAGTGGCAATTCACAGGCCGCACTTGCTTATTCGGGAAGTATGTTAGATGGACCATTTTTATCTTACCAACAAATACAAAATCTTGAATGTGGTCGTGCGTATCGTATTATTCTTAAAAAAGGAACAGGTGAAATTGATATTCCTGAGTTTAATTATTCAACTGCGAATAATAACGATGAATATCGTTTAAGTGATCAATGCGTTGCACCAACTCCAACATCAACTCCGGCTCCATGTTGTGCTGAAGGAAAAATTTCAATTCGTCCGAACGAAGGATCATTCAACAACGTAACTTGTACAGGAACCGTAGAAGGTACATTATGTTTTGATGAATTAAAAAACTATCAGTTACCTGTTAGTTACTTGTGCTCATTTGAAGACGAAGACTTTACAAAATCTGGATTAAAAATAACAGTTTCGGCCGAAATTACCAATTCTAGGTTTAGATTCACGAAAGACGATGGAAAGTGCTATGAAGTCGCACTATTTCACAAAAATGCAGAAGGAATAAATATTTTCCAAATAATTACATAAAGGACGGCAATGGCAATTTTATATCAAAAATTAAACGATCATTTGATTATCAACGGTTGGTACGGAAAGTGCCATAACGATAGTGGTGAATTAATTGACATAGAGAATTGTCCTGAGTTTGATTTGATAGCTGCAGGTAACAATATCAAAGCAGTTTACAGATTTGCCGATAATGCAGTTGTTGAATCTTATATTCGTGGTTCTGCTTTATATTTACAGGATTTTACATCATTAAAATGTGGTAATGCGTATTTGATATATTTAGAAAAAGGTGAAGGTCAAGTTAATATTCCTAACTTTACTCCATCTTATTCAAATAAACCTGCGGTTGGTAGAATTTCTGAATGTAAACCAGGTGAATCACCACCACCCGTATTAACTGATAAAATATTGGTTGATAGTGTATGTCCTATGTTTACATCAGAAACCGATGGAACAAAACATTGTCATACACTTCATGTTAAAATTTCTTACGAAACACAAACCGAAAAATTTATTCATATTTCATTTGAAAAAACAGGAGTTACACAGCCACTATTTCAAAGTTATGAAAACCTTGTAATAGGAAAGGGTTCAAAAGAATTTTTAATACGTGATAGACATTTACAAGATGCAAAACTTGATGATGTAGATAGAATCGTTACATTTATGACAGAAAAGACCAGCAAATCTTGGTCTGACAGATTAACATCTGATATTTTGTTAAAACCTGATTGGGAATGTGATATAATTGAAAGCACACCAACTCCTACTCCAAAGCATTTACATTCTGAGATCATCGTTGGTGGAAAAACTGTTTATATTGATCCAACATATTCAACTCTTGATGTTGAATTTGCTGATTTTTATGGAACGTTGGAATCACACAATTGTGATGCGATTTGCGTAGACGGATATTATCCTTTGTATAAATGGAAAGATTGTGCCGAGCAAGCAAGTAAAAATGGTGAAGGAGCCCATGCACATCCTTCTTTACAAACAGATTACAGAACCGGATCAGAAGTTTGGTGGTGGATGCCAGGAGGAGTTGAAACATTTCACGGAGATTGGCCGGAATATCCACCTAATATTCCAACACCAACTCCAACACCTACACCACAACCTAGTTATGAACTTGTAGCATCTTCTTTAGACATAAATGAAGGTGAAACTGTAACAATAACTTTAAAAACAGAAAATCTACCAAAAGGTACGGAAGTAAGTTATCATATTGCTGATATAGCACTTGAACAACTTGGTTTAGAATCACCACAGGGTGTATTCACAATAGATGAAGATGGTATTGCAACAAAAACATTTACTCCAATTGAAGATTTTACAAAAGAAGGTGAAGATTCGTTCTTGATGTATTTGACCGGTTCTAGTTGTGGTCAGAATGAATGGGAAGGTGTAGAAATAAGAATCACAATCAACGATACATCAGTTCCAACTCCAACACCAACCGAAACACCAACCGAAACACCAACACCAACTCCTGTACCACCACCAACATATAAACTTGTAGCATCTGCTGAAAGTGTAGACGAAGGTGAAGATTTATTTATTACTTTAATTACCACAAATGTTCCAGTTGATACAATCGTTAATTATGCGATTACACATCCACTTGATTTTGATGGACTTCCACCACTTGGTTACTTTAAAGTTGCTTCCAGTGGAGAAACAAAACAAAAATTTACACCAATAGAAGACTATAAGATTGAAGGTGAAGAAATTTTAACTGTTTCATTAACAAATTCTGGTATAGGTGGAGACGAATGGGAAGATGTCGCAGTATCAGTTACTATTAATGATACATCAGTTCCAACACCAACACCAACCGAAACACCAACTCAAACTGAAACTCCAACTGAAACACCAACTCAAACTGAAACTCCAACTGAAACACCAACTCAAACACCAACACCAATTCCAACCTATGAACTTATAGCATCTGCAACTGAGGTAGATGAAGGTGATGAGTTGATTGTTACTTTAAAAACAGAAAACGTTCCGGTAAATACATTGGTTGATTATGCAGTTACTCTTCCTGATGATGTAGACGGAACAGACCGAATTGGACAATTTAAAGTCAATGAAGATGGAATTTCTGTTCTTGCATTGGATGTAATAGAAGATTTCTTGAAAGAAGGGGGTCCTGAAGTTCTAACAATTTCAATAACAGGATCAGAATTCGGACAACGAAGTCAGTGGGAAGGTGTTCATGTATCGGTTACTATTAACGATACATCAGTTCCAACACCAACTCCAACAGAAACTCCTACGGAAACACCTACACCGACTGAAACTCCAACTCCAACAGAAACTCCTACGGAAACACCTACACCAACAGAAACTCCCACAGAAACGGAAACTCCTACGGAAACACCAACTGAAACTCAGACACCAATTCCAAGTTATGAATTGATTCCGTCATCAGATGAAATTGAAGAAGGTGACGAACTTATTATTACTCTTAAAACAGAAAATGTACCAGAGAATACAACAGTAAAATATGCGGTAACACTCCCAACTGATTTTGATAATGTATCTGCTATTGGTGATTTTGAAATTGATAGTAACGGAGAATCACAATTAAGAATAACTGCGATTGAAGATTACAGAATAGAAGGAGAAGAGTATTTCACAATTACTCTTATTTCATCAAGTTTGGGTGGAGAACATTGGGACGGAGTTTATACATCAGTAAAAATATTGGATACCTCAGTTCCAACACCAACACCAACAGAAACTCCAACTCCAACTGAAACTCCAACTCCAACTGAAACTCCAACTGAAACTCCAACTCCAACTGAAACTCCAACTGAAACTCCAACTGAAACTCCAACACCAATTCCGAGTTATGAACTAGAAGCATCAACAAATGTTGTTTTTGAAGGTGATCCACTTGTTATAACATTGAATACTGAAAATGTACCAGAAGGAACTCGTGTTGATTATGTAGTTTCAAATTACGAAGAACTAGACAATGTAGGATTTACATCGTATTTTACGGTTGATGCGTCTGGATCAACTAAAGTTGATATGAATCCAATCAAAGATTTTAATCCAGAGGGTGCAAAAAATGTAAATATATTGTTGATTGGTTCTGAATTGGGACGTGATGAGTGGAGAGATGTAAGTGTAACTGTAAAGATTTTAGATCAACGAGAAGAAATTGTAATTGATAATGCAACAATTTGCGATGATGTTATTGATTTGGAAATCTCTTATTATGCTTATTTATCAAGCAAATTGTATATTGAGTTGTATGGAATTGCAACAAACGGAACTTCGGTATTAAAAGGAACGAAAATATTTGATACAATAAAGTATTCCGACAAATTAGAAACCGTTGTACACAACGTAGAAGGAATTGATTACGAACTTGCTAACATTAAAATTTATCTTTCAAATAATGGATGGTTGGAAAGAACTCGTTCATTAGTTTTAGATGATTCTGAATTGATCGGTTGTGTGTGTTGCAATCCTGGTAATTTGACAACTCGTGCGAACCAACCATCGGTAAATAATCTTACATTCACAGGTGATATAGATGGAACATTGTGTTGGAAAGAATTAACTGGAATCAAACGACCAACAACATATAGTTGTAAAGTAAATGATACATACTTCAAGGTAATTGTTACTGCGAACATTACAGATGAAAAATTCAAATTAACAATGGACGATGGAAATTGTTATGAAGGATCACTTGTGTATCCGGAATTTGAAGGAACAAATGAATTCAAGAAAATAAATGTAAATGTAAAACTTACAGGACATTTATTAGACGGATACATTAAAAATGCAACTGGTCAACTAATTGACTTAGCAACAGACAAAGTAATAACTGATTTTAAAACTGATGATCTTGGTCGTTGGAGAACAAATATGTCAGCAGATGAATTACCTGATTTTTATAAGGTAAAATTCTTACCTGGAGGTATTGATATTCTTACCAACAAAGAAATCAAAACAACATTGTCTAATGTTTCCACGAAAAGTAATTTAGGAAAATCTTCGTTCGTTGCATTGAATGTAAGTCCTGCAACGACAATCAAATCTGTTCTTGTAGAAAATAAAATTGCTGAAAAGAAATCAACAAACGAAGACTTAATTGTTACCGAAATTGACGAAATTGTAACTGATACTAAAAAGTTCGTTGCTAGTAAGTTGGAAATATCAGAACAAGCACTTGAATCTGATTATATTAAGGTGGAGAATGTTGACGCATTTAAAGCAAATGTTAAACTTGCGGTGATTACAGAAACACTTACCGATATTGTAAAGGAGATTGATACTGATATAACTCAAGATAAAATTCTTCATCAAATTGCGTTGGAATTTGAAAAAACAATGATTGAAGAAGAATCATCTAATGCTGATATTAAGATAAGTGACATAATAAACACAGAAGTAGATAAAATTGTACGTCTTTCGGTTAAAGAAGAACATCTAAACGAAGTACAAAGCAATTCAACGATTGTAAATAACATTAAATCAATTACTGATATTATGTTAGAAACTTTAGATACTAAATTAGTAGCAGACGATGAAGAAGAAATTACATTCATTGATACTGCACAAGATTTATTGAAAAGTGTAAAATCAACGACTGACTTTGTAGCAGAAACTCTTGAATCATCCAATTTGGTTAATTCACAATTACAAAAAACTCGTGACGAAATTAAAACTACAATTTCTGAAAAGAAAGAAGCAACACCAAATGAACAATTAGACTCTTTATTCGGAGAAACACCCGAAGAGTATGAGTTTTATTATACACCAACATCTGCTAGATATTATTATTATCCAGAGGATGATAACTAAAATATAATTTGAAATCAAAATAAATTAAAATAATGAGGTAAAAAAATGGCAACTTTAACACAATTAAGTGACGAATATATGGTAATAAATGGATGGTATGGTAAATGCCATGACGATAGTGGTGAAATCGTTGATTTGGTGGATTGTCCTGAGTTTGACTTGACACCAGTCACAGACAAAATCCGTTCGGTTTATTGGATCAAGTCGGATAATACGATTGCTACATTCAATGCTGGTGCTCAAGAAAGTTTACAAGACTTTACTAAACTGAAGTGTGGGGCTGCTTACTTCATATATCTTCAGAAAGGTACTGGTACAATTGACATACCAAACTTTGTACCAAGTTACATTGACGCAGAAGTAGAAGGAAGAATTACAGATGTATGCGATACGTCAGCACCCAAGTTTGTATTTGATGCAATTACCTCAGTATCAGAAGAACTTGATGAAGAGTATGTATTCGGTGGATCACAACAAACCGATTCAAAAGCACACACGAATGTAATCAAAAATATTGTAGAAGCAACAAGTGTATCAATAAGTGCAGATGACGATAATATTCAATATTCCGTAGATGGAACAAGTTGGTATGATGTGGCAGTAAATAGTAATCAAACAATTTCTGAAAATTTTGCAAATCTTCAATTAAGAACAAAACCAGGATTACAAAGTCAACTTTTGACACGGATAATAACACTTACTGCAAATCCTGTTAATAGTGTATACAAGTCGTTGGTAAAAACAATTACTTATACATCAACAATTAATAATGTAACGATTTCAGCAAATAAAAATATTTCGGAAGAAGTAGAAGAAGGAAAACCTGGAAAATTATATTCATTTGAAATTGCATACGAAAATTTAAAGTCTATTGAAATTTCAGGAGGTTCTTCAACCGGATACCAAGTATCATTACAATCCACTTCAAATTATGCTACATCATTAGTGTTGGAAAATTCAACTTTATCCGCAAGTCCAATTACCGTATATGTTAAACTTGCAAATAACATGGGGTCTGCTTCGATTTCAAATGTATTTCAAATTAAAGGTGTGCGTAGAAATAGTGGTGGAAATATTGTTCTTACAAATTCAGTTATTGCAAACGCAACATTATCACCAAAACCACAAATTAGTTCATTGTCAATTTCTGAAAATTTGGCAGTATCTATTGCATTTACAAACCGAGAAAATTACGATGGAACTCGTTTTGGATACACCATTACAAAATCAGAAACACCAATTGTATCTGGATTTAATGGGTTTGATAATCCCTTGGTATTTAATGGAAGTGTTTTTACAGATGCGGGTGATTATCTACTTACCGCATTCGTTGTCAATTCAAACGATCAAAAAATATCTGGTTCGTTAGAAAAAACTGCGACTATTACAATTAGTTCCGATGAAGCAAGTTTAGAATTAAGTGATGATTTGAATTTGGTACAAGACATTGATGATTCTCTTCAATCGTATGTTGTAACTATAAACAGCAACAATGTTGAAAATATAGCAATAAGTCCAGCATCTTTAACAAATTGGGAATATACCGTAACAGAAGCAGGTAAAAAGTTTACCTTAAAACTTAAAGATTCTGTTACATCATTAGACTTATCATCGGGATTCGTTACTTTAGCACAAGAATCTATCACCGTAACCGCAGATGTAGGTGATCGTGATACAAGTGGAAACGACACACTTTCCGCAACCATGACATTAGACGCAAAGATTGTAGATAACGCAGAATTTAAAATCACACCACCAAACGGACAAACAAACTCAATAACTGATACTCGTACATACACAGGTTCTACAAGTGATATTACAACATTCGGACCTTATACAATGACATTTGATGCAGTAACAATTTCAACATCAAGTGATTTAATAAATTGGGAAGTAAAAGTAGGTGATGCAGAGTTCACAAAAGATCCAGATTTTTCATCAATAACTTCTGGTACATCTTTGTTGTTTAGACAAAGTAATGTTGCAGTTGGAACTTACAACGAAACTTTTACATTAACACCAAGTGCAAATCAATCAGATTACGATGCTTCTAATGATCCGTCTGCAATTTCTTTTACATTGAACGGAAAAATAAATGCGTTGTCTGCAACATTGAATAATCCAGGTGGAGCACTTTCAAAAATATCATTAACAGATATTACAAGTGGTGAAACTCCGTCAATTGTAACAACAACAGTTACAAGTAGTAATGTTAAAAGTGTCTCTGTATCTGATGTATCAAGTGGATGGTCAGTTGTATTGGCAAATGACAATTCATCAATTACTACGAAATACACAGGAGACTCAACTACACCTGGAGAAAAAAGTGGTACATTCAAAATTTCAGCAATAGAAGTAGACGGAGCAGTATTTACAACCGCATCTACTTATATCGTGAACTTGTCAGTGGAAGTTGTAGAAAAAACATCAACAATTGTATCATCTTCAAATAACATTGCATTGAATAAAGTAATCGTTGATACAACTTCTGATAAAAAGCAATTCAGTGTATCTGGAAATAATTTATCAGAAATTGAAGTAACAACAATTCCGAGTGTTTTTGCATTACAAACATCAACCGATGGAACAAACTTTACCGCAATAACCCAAGGGCAAAAAATTGCATCAGGTACTGAGTTGTATGTAAGTTTGTCGGACATCAGTTCACTTGGTCTAAGAAATGCTGATTTGGTATTTACAGGAACATCATCTGCAAATTCTACATTTAATAATGCTTCTACAACCCAAGCAATAAATGTTACTGTAACTGGTGATGTTGAAGGTGTTGCAACTTCACTTGGATTTTCATCTCCATCAGACGGAAAACTTACAAGCAATGCTGATCAATACAAAGCAATTCCTAATTCTACATTGCATCAAGTTACATTAACACGAACAAATTTAGAAACAATAACAATCACAGGAAATTCTTCGTTTATACATAAATTGTCAAAAACAAATACAGAAAGTTCGGTGTGGTCGGATAGTATAACACTCAATTCAGGTGAATCTGTATTTTATGTAAAACTAAATTCAACTCAAACTTCCGGTGAAATTGAAAATAAATTTGTTATTGCTGGTACTAAAATTGCAAAAGCAGAAAGTAATCCTGCGGATATAAATCTTGTTGTTACTGCAAATATTTCACCATTCGTAGCAACGATGACATTAAATCCAACAGAAATAATCGAATCGTATGATTCACAAGATGAAGGTGTGATAGTTCGTGAGGTAAAAATATCTACAACAAACATCGGAGAAATCGGAGTAACCGCAAATAACAGAGATTATGATATAAGTGTTAGCAACACCGCAAATGCACAATTTGCAAAAGGATTAACATTAACAAGTTCACAAAGAACATTTTATGTAAAATTAAATAAAGATATTAAAAGTATTGAATCTGCTTTCGGTGAAATTACAGTAGTGGGTCAACACGAACTCGGTGGTGGTTTAACAACAAAAATATTAAATTGTAGTGCAACAGTTTCAAGTCAACCTGACAAATTGTGGGTTGGATTTGCAAAAGATTCTTCAACATTTTATACATGGCATCAACTTGAAGCAGTAGAATCTGTAACAAATAAGGTAACGGGTTTAGCAATTGATGATAAAGTCACGGAGTGGAATACAAATATAGCAACTACATCTGAGTCATTGGAAACCGTAGAGGAATCTGTCACATTTAGCGCATCCAAACACTCACTCATTTATGAGGGAGCAGTTTATACGGTATTTGGTGGTGAAACACCAAATGCAATTCCAAACGAATTACAAGATTTCTTTGGAGCATCTACGTACGATAATGCAAATAACATGAGAAATGCACTAAACGGTACAACAATTACAAAACGTGAAATAACAGTTTTTGGAGGTAAAAAAAGAAATGTATATGATATATCATGGTCATCGGCATTAGATCATACTCAATTTAAATTCACAGATTATGAAACATTTTATTCAAAAATAATGGAAGAAATTGGAGCATCTGGACAACTTGCATATGCAATGATGACCGCATCACCAACTCAACCAATTATTAGTTCACTATCTACACTTCAAAAAGAAAAAACATACAACAACAACTTTGTGCGTTTAAAATGCGGCGATGTGTGGAACGGAGATCAATCAGATGGTTCAAAGAAAGCAATTTTAAAAGCAGTATTCAATACATCTGATGATCCTTCACAAAATGTACCCGGAACGGTTGCATTCACTGCATCTGTTAGTTCCACTACACTAATTACCGAAGGAACTTGGAGTGGAACAAATGCTTTGTTTGCAAGTGGTACATTTGATAATTCAAATGGAAGACGACCAAGAATAGATTATTTCTATTTTGAAACACAAACAGGTGGAAATAAACTTAAATTCTCTACAAGTCAAACTGCCCAACCACAATGTTAATGAAAGAACAACAATGAGTTTTTGCGATTGCCATGATGATTATGTAGATTCAGGAACATTTGATTTAGCAAATGTACGTGTTTACCGTGCGTTTCAAGTTTTTTATGAAGGTGGTCAACAACCTATGCCTGGACAAACATCGGATACACCGATTATAGATCGTTTCAAAGCATTTTATGCGGATGGTGTAACGAGTGGTGTTTATCCTGAGATTGGTGCAACTTTAGTAACATTACCAGCAGATCCAAAACAAGGAGTGCAGTGTGCAAATTATGATGAAGATGATGCAAATACTTTGTCAATATCCGATTATCGTGTTTATCGTGCATTTCAAGTTTTCCATGAGGGTGGTCGTCAACCAATGACAGGACAAAACTTAGACACTCCGATAATGGATCGTTTTCTTGCGTTTTATGCGGATGGTGTAAGTAGTGGTGTATATCCCGAGATTGGTGCAACAGTAAAACATCTTCCTGTATTACAAACTGATACTAAAGTAATAACATTAGCAGGTATCATTAATAGATGTATTCAACTTGAGGATAAGTTGTGGGTTTCATTTACAGGTAACGATCATTTCTCAGATTGGTTTGAAATGTCTACGACCGAATTAGATGGATATACCAAGTTTAAAATAATATCTGAAGATTACAATAAAGACTTACAAACATGGATGAATTCGAGAACAACTAATCTTCAAGGTATTATGATGACTGCATCACCAACAAAACCAAGTGCTTCGTCTTTAACAGAAACTCAGCAACAAAAAACATACAATTCAGAATTTGTAAGTTTTAATTGTGATGGTGTTTTTAATAACAACCACGGAACGAATGAAAATCAAATCAATTTAAGAGTTCAAGCATACAACAATCAAAATGCTCCGTCTATAAAAAAGTATGGTTCGGAAGGTTCAGAACATGGATATTTAGCAGAAGAAAAACCTTGGGCAGGATCAAATATGGTTTATCGCACAACTACTTTTAGTTCTATTGTTCGTGATGACTCTGGAAAAAATACCGTAGACATCGATTATATGTATTTCATAAAAGAAACGAATGAAGAAGCAAAAATAAAATTCAGTGAGTTTTCTAATTCATCTTGTAGTGTATTTCCACAGGAATAATAATGGCAGTTGTTGATGATAGAGTATTTTGGGAATGCAACTCAGATTTAAATGCGGACAATAATATAAATCCTGATGATGCTATTTTATTTAAAGCATTAATAAATTACGAACAATCTGAGAAAAAAGTATCTTTTGCTGATCACTTTGCTATGTTGATAGCAACGGGTGTTATACCAACTATTAATATTCAACATTTGAATCCGGAAATATTTAATCGTCTTCCTGAATGTTTTAATTTTGATATATCCGAAGAAACAAACGACAACGATATACAAATTTATGATGCTTTTGAATCTTATTTAAAATTCAAAAATAAAAAAGATATAAATGTAAATGATATAACCAATTTCATTAATTTCTTAAAATCACTCCAAACACAGGCAATAATAACATTTGATGTATCTCAATTAAAAAACATAATGCTTCCAACGGTTGCTACTCAGGAAAAAATTTATTATTCTGTTAAAGACGAAACTGGTGGATTCCAACCACAAGCAGCTGCAATTCCTAAAGTTGAAGACGGATCGGTTGCTTATGACGATGATGTTACTACAAATGGAACATTGATTGAAAGTTCAAACGATAAATTTTTAATTAGTGATCCGAGTGTAAAAACTTATTACGGGTGGGACGGAAATACCGAACCGAGAAGTTGGAAAGACACTGGAATATGCAAAGTTTATACACGAAACGAAAATGATCTTAAAGAATATTCAGTAATACATCCTCCTGTGGATATTATTCGTGCTCATGGTTCTTTTGATAATATCATTCCTATGGGTACTCCATCTGTATTCAACGGAAAAACCATTTCAATAGACGGTGATTATGTTGCGGTAAGTTGGCATTATGGAGCACTTGGGGTTGTTTATATTTACAAACACGATGGAGCAACTGATTATGATAATATACATGAAATTCATCTTGTTGGAGATTACACAAACGGATTACCTGTTATTGAATTAAAAGGAACAGATTTGTTTGTAGCAAATCCCCAAAGTTTAACTTCAAATATTCAGTTATTTAATTTCGGTACAGCTAAAACATATAAAATAGAAACTCCCGTAACTACATTGAATGTTCCATCTTCTAGTTTTAAACGAGTTGGATTTGGATCAAGTTTAGTTTGCAACGATGAAAGAACAAAATTATTTGTAGGTCATCCTAATCATCATGTAAATGTAGAGTGGAAAACGGATCAATACACCACAGAGCAAACTGACTTATTTACCGGTGCGGTTTTTGTATTTCAAAAAACAGAATTAACTTGGGGATACAAAGAAACAATTTACCCAGACATTACAGATTACGAAGATCGTTCATTGGCAAGTGAAATGAATTTGCAATATGGATATTCATTGGCATATCAAAACAATAATTTATTTGTAGGAGCACCAAGAGCATTTCAAGTTGATGCAGAACGTCGTGAAGGTATAGTATATGCTTTAAAATATGTTTCATCAAATTCAACCACCGAAAACGCATCTGAGTATCAACTGATAAATGAAATTAATTATTCTGATTCAAGTTTTGATACAACAAAAATAACCACCGGTGCTTGGAATTTCGGTGTGTCGGTAATTTGTAATTCCAATGCAACAATTGTTTATGTTTTGCATAACATACCAACTCAAGGAACATTTGTAAGTTTTTACACAAAAAATGAACAAGGAATTTTTACTTTAAATTCGGAAAACTTTTATTATTCAGTTACAACAAATACAGTGAGTGGAACTCTTGCCATAACTGAAAACGATGCCACCAAAGCATTTGCAAAATCAAATTTAGTGAAAGTATTAGTGTAATGAGAATTCCCACATATAGTTTTCAAGAAAGTCAAAGACACAAAGGAAGTTTGCAAGTATTTTCTCCTGGATCAAGTGCAGAAGAAGTTTTTCCAAACTTAGTATTTGTGCGTGACAAAGAATATAGATTTTATTTTTTACCACCTTGTCCTGGTGTGGAATTCTTTGATAAAGCAGGAAGAATTTTATTTAAACAAGAGAAAAGTGAGCAATTTGCAATAACTTTATTTAAATTCAAGTCAACTTATCCAAATGAAATTTATTACAGAATATCAAATGCAGATGATAAAAATAAATTTGGTAAAATCTTAATAAGAGACTTTGGAAATGTAACCGGAAAAGTAATATCATACGGATATGCTTCAAATTCCAAAGTGTATGATACAGACCTCAATGTTGATTTAACAACTTCTGCACCATCTGATATTGATGATACAGGAGGAACATATGAACTCAATTTGAATAATTTAATCAAAAGTTCTTCGGATACTTACTTCGTAAACTTTGATTTATTTACATTGGATGGATATGATACTGCGGTGCTTAATCCACATGGAGAGTCGTATAAAGATAATTTAAAGTTTAGATTTTATGCAAAACCTGGATGTTTAAATATAAGTTCAATGTCATCTGTATTTTATTTCATATGTAAACAATTAGTAACATTAAATTATCGTGAGATTGAAAATAAAATGAAAAAATATTTTTCATTTTCAAATGACTTTGATCCAATTACAGATGATCCAATTTATTGTTATATGACAAGCAAAATATCACTTGATGATTTTAAAAAATATATTTTATTTACTACTATTGTAGAATTACATTTTGCGATAAATGAACAACAAAAAGATACCGCAAAACTAAATTATGTTTATACAAAAATTGCAAATAAAATTTTGGATGGAAATACAAAATTTGATTATGATATAATGCAGAATGTAATGCATTACGATAAAGATAATATAGAAGAATCTCGTTTAGTAAATCGTTTTGAAAGTTTATATGGAATCATAACTGAACGAATAATGTCGTTGTCAGATAAGCATACTAAAAGAGTATGTGTCATGGAATCAATTTATAGTATTTTATATAAATTTAGAACTGCGGTTTATTTCCCCAAACTTGTATCAACTGAGCAATTTTTGATGGACGGCCTTGATACAATACCCAATACTGTCAAAATACCAAAGCAAAAGTTTACTTTGTTATTGGCATCTGTACCTGGGTGTTCAGTTGCTCCGTTTGGACGATATGCAAAATTACAAATTACTGAGAATTTATTGTTTAGTATATTCAATCAAGTATTACCAATTGAACCCGAAGTAACTGAAAATTTAATAAACAAAACATTGTATATTCAGTACAACAAAAAATCAAATTACGATTATTATTGCTATAAAGTTATTGATTTTGTGGATTTTGATTACAAACTTTACAATATCAACGAGTCAAATGAAACAGAAGATAAATCCTACACAACAGTAATTCAAGGATTTACAGAATCAATGAGTTGTTGTGAATTAGAATCCGCAGTAAAAACTACTCAACAAGAAATAAATAAAAAGTTAGAAATTATCGAAGCAGAAAAAGAATTGTATATTGTAAAAATGTTTGATTTAGATAAAAAATCAACAGAAGAAATTGCAATTACAAATCGCAATTATCCATCCCGACTTGTAGAAAATACATCCAACGAAATCTTTTATATTGATGAGTTTTTGGAAAGATCATCATACAGAGTTTTAATTCCTGCTTATATTTGTATTCAAAATGAATTTTCAAGTGAAATCAGTGATACGAATGGAATTACTTTAACATTTGATTCAAAAAATAGAATATACAATCCCGAACATATTCGTTATGACTTTGAAACAATAAAAGTAACAAATAGTGTATATGAAAACGATGAACTAACAATTACAACAGATGCGGAGCACGGGTTCAATGTGGGAGATACGATAATTATTAAGAATTCATCAAAAGATAAATTAATTGATGGTAGTTATGTAATTATTGGTGATCCAGGAGAACACGAATTGGTTTTGGATTATGATTTACCTGCAAATAAAAGTGCTGAAGATGTTACTGGATCATACGGAGAATTGGAAACACTTAATACAACAAAAGTTTACACAGATGTAACTGAATTTAATCGTGGTGATTTTATCTTTTTTGAAAAGGCAGTTGATAACATTCCTCACACAGTTTTAAATATAAAACGAGATTATATAGGAACTTACTTGGTGGTAGAAGGAAACATTCCACGAAATGTAGGTTCTTTTGTAAAAGTGAATTCAAGTGACCAAAGAACATTTAAAGAAGATGTACCAAGAAGTAAGTATTTACATTATTCACTGCATCCAAAACCAGAACGATTGAATATACCAACTATTGATTTTAATTTGTATAAGATTTATACTCCAACAAAAAGTGGACAACTTTCAAAATATTTAACATCAAAAATGATTTCAAGTATAAAGATTACCAAAAAACCAATAGAATTATTGGAACTGGAAAAACTTGAACAAACAAATTCCACAGAGACAACAGAACCAAGTAAAAACGAAAGCATAAATGTACAAGAAGAAGTTGTAGAGGTAAAATCAGATATGTCTGAAGAAGCAAAGGACGATACACTCAACAAAGTAATTTATTCAGATACAGAAGTTGCATATCATTATACTCGTCCGTATCTTAAAAATGAATATGATTTAGCAGATTACGATAAAGTAAGTTCTGATACTGATACATTTGATTGGAATAATGATGGAATTGTTGGAATTGATGAATTGAAAATATTAGAAAGATTTTTACTAACATCTCCTGAAACGGTCGAAGAATACAATGAAAACCGTGGAGATGCACCTATGACAAATGTACTTCCAACTGTCATCACCGCAACGTATGCGTGTCAGGAATATTGTTGTCACGATGATTTTACTGAATCTGAAGA
>Ga0055584_100001520_pt1 | contig 22802 bp, 10 predicted proteins | sample OSDHelmetaG_FD_58716 | JGI IMG/M metagenome (GOLD analysis project Ga0055584, IMG submission 58716) | Pelagic marine sediment microbial communities from the LTER site Helgoland, North Sea, for post-phytoplankton bloom and carbon turnover... | ecosystem: Environmental > Aquatic > Marine >...
CACAGTTTTTAAAATCTGTAGAAGTTGTTGATGGAGGAAGTGGATACCCAAATGCTCCATCTTTAGTGGTTGTTGATTCTGATACAGGCAAAAAAATTGATCGGGGACTTCTAACTGCAAAAATATCAGGATCTGGTATTGGTAATGCAAATATAACGGCAGTTGAAATATCAGCACCAGTTACTGGATTACCTGAAAGACCAATATCAATTAAGGCTGTTAACAATGCAAATGGAATAAGAATTCTTGAAGTTGCTAGCAGTAACACTGGCATAATAACATGCTTATTAAAAACGCCTATTTTGGGATATGTAGAAGATCCTTTTGAAGTAGGAGACAAAGTTTTTGTAGAGGATATACAAATTTTAGAAGATACTGGGATTGGATATAATTCCGAATATCATGGATTTGAATTTTTTGATGTAATTGACTACACCTCAAATTCTAATCCAGGAGAAGTTACTATCCAAATACCTAAATTATTTGGAAATCCGGGCATCGCAGTCACATTTCAAATAGACAGCTTTGCTACAGTGATTAAATCTACCGATTACCCTTCATTTGTGGCAAAACAAGATTATTCACTATTCTTCATTAAAGAAGAAATTTTTATACTTGATCAATCTGGACTGTTAATTGAAACTGGATTAACAGTAGAGAAGGTAAATACAGATTATTTGAAGTTGTCTGGAAATTATAAGTTAGACACTGGAGTCACTATAATTGGAAAAAGTTCTGGATTTAGAGCAGATATTTTTGATGTATCTTCAATTAGTGGATACTATCTCATCTCTGGATCTTCTACTAAAGATTATGGGTGGGATAGTGATTCTGGAAAAACTAATACAGATACACAAGTTATTTCTGATAATGATTATTATCAGAATTTATCATATACTCTTAAAAGTGAAAAAACTTGGGATGAAATAAAAACTCCAATTAATACTATCGTTCATCCAATAGGAACCAAAAACTTTGCAGATACGCAAATTCAACAGAATGTTTCTGGTATACTAACAAGTGGTTTAACTAACAGTAGCGTTGTTGAAAGTCTCCAATCATTTATTTCTCAAACTAGAGTAGATACAATTAAGAACTTTGATGTTGTCACTGATTTTAATCCTTTAAATGATAGAAGTAAATTTATTCGATTTAAAAATGTAAAGTTATCAGACTATTTCCTCTCAAGGTCAAATAGAGTTCTTCAAGTTGATGACATAAGTCCACTTTTTAGTAGTGCAGATGATGAAGAGTATGATACAAACTTAATTATAAAAAGTTTATCGGATAGAAGATCTTTCTATAAGACTTTAGTCCAAGTAAAAACTACAAATAATAGTATTAGTAAAGGATATAATCAATTAGCATATTTTGAAATTGTATCATTATATGATGGAGTAGATAGTGTTTATAGTTTAGAAAAACTATCTCATAATAATAATTTAAATTTTGAAACTTATGTAACAATATCACCAGTTGCAACTGATACTGGAGGTTTGGATTTATATTTTTATCCAAATAATCCTTATGACATAGATTATGAAATAAAGGTTTTTAACGAAAAGTATATTGATTTTGGCGATAATGCCAATTCATTATCTCTCAATTCTGTAGATATTTTTGCAAATCAAAAAAATGTTGGAAGTAAAATTACCGAAGATGTAATTACTTCATATGATTTAACTACATATGATTCTATAATGGTAGAAGCGCACGTAGTAGATTTAGATTCTAATCAATCAAAATATTATGAAATTATGTCATTATATGATGGTACAGAGTTTATATTTTCAGAATCAAATTTTGAATCATCAGATACTGATATGCCATCTATCGGATTGGGAACATTCGGAATTAAAAAAAGTTCAAATAATTTAAACTTGAGTTTTTATTGTGATGAGATATCTAACACACTAGTAAGAACAAAATCATATCAATTTAAGAGTAGTCCAGTTGGTGTAGGAACCTATAGATTTAAATCTCAAAGGCAGGATGATACTTCTGAAAGAACTGTAGTTTTAGATACTTCTGTTTATGAAACTGGAACCAGTGTGGGAATTGTCACGACCAGGTATTATGATCGAGGATTATTTTCTACAATAAAGACATTAGCTAGAGTGAGTATTGGTAATACCGTTTCTTTGCATCAAATTGTAAACATACATGATAATGAAAACTCGTATATAGTTGAAGGACCTATTACTTCTATTGGTAATACGATGGGAGTATTTAAAACTAGTCTTAGTCAAAATAATCTTAAATTAGAATTCGAAAGAAATAATGAATATTCTAATTCAAATTTGACTATTACACAACTGGATTATTCATTCTATACATTTTTAGATGAAATAAACATTCCATTAGATCTAGATATTGAACCATTAAATAAATCTTTTAGTGTTGCAAAATATTTCGGCGTTAATTCTAATCAAAGAAATAGACTTAGTTTTCCTTTAAAGTATAATAATATTCCAATTTTCAGTAAGTCTTTTGATCCTTTTGATGAAACTAAATTCAACCCTACTACAGGACAGTTTACTTTAAATAGTCATTTCTTTAGTACTGGCGAAAGATTAATTTACACACCAAAGTCAACATTTATTGGATTAGGAAATAGTGCAATTCATACTAGTAGTAATGTTGGATTGTCTACTGAAGTTTATGCAATAAAAATTGATAATGACAATTTCAAAGTTGCTTTAAGTGAATCTGATGCAAATAATAATATTGCAGTACAGTTTTCATCTTATTTGGGTGAAGGTAATGCACATGAATTTGAAATGTATAAGAAAAATGAAAAGGCTTTAATAACCATTAATGATTTGGCACAATATCCTTTATTATATACAGACATTAGTCATTCAATCTCTGATAAAAATATAGGAATTGCAGATACTTTTGTAACTTTATCTGGTATAAGTTCAGTAAATCCAAATGATATCATAAAAGTTAATGATGAATATATGCAGGTATTGAATGTTGGCATAGGAACATCAACTTCCGGACCTATCTTATATTTTACTGGAGATTTAAATGTTGTAGAGGTAAAACGTGGTAGTGTTGGTAGTGCTGCAACATCTCATGATATTGGAGATAGTGTCTCACTTTACAAGGGAGCATATAACATTGTTGGTGATTCTATACACTTTACTAATCCTCCAAGAGGAAATATTGGAGATTTGTCAACAAAAGATGAATCAAATTTATTGAGAGCAAGAGCAACTTTTAATGGTAGAACTTTTCTAAGGAAAAATTATACTACAAATGAAATTTTTGATGATTTTTCAAATGAGTTTGACGGAAAAACAACTACTTTTGAATTAAAATCTCAAGGAATAAGTACAGTTGGTTTAGGAACAACTTCTGGAAATGGTATATTGTTTATTAATGGAATATTCCAAACTCCTCTTACTGAAAATATTACAAATCACAATTTTGAAATAGTTAGCGATATTCCTGCGGGCATTTCAAGTGTAGTATTTTCTGGACTCAGAGATGATTTGGATGTATTGAAAATTTCCAATTCGGATATAAACCAAAATCAATTACCTAGAGGTGGTATTATTGTTTCTCTTGGATCTACTGCAGGTCTTGGATATGCTCCTCTTGTTGGTGCTAAGGTAAAATTAAATATTGATGACAATGGAACTATTTTAAATCCAGTTGTTAGTGTGGCATCTACAGGAAAGACTGTTGCTATAACTACAGCAACCTATGATAATAATCTGGGACATTTGACAATAACTTCTCCACAAGAAGAGATTTATAAGTTAGTAGAATCTAAGGCAAATCAAGTGAAATTGGTTGGACTTGCATTCACATGTGATTCTAATCCAGGAATTACATCAGAGTTTCCATTGCATGATGATGTTACTGATATTATTGGAATTGGAACAGAATCATTTAGTTTAAATGTAGGCATTTCAACATTGGAACATTATTATGTTGGATATGGAACAGTATTTGTATGGAATAGTCGGTTGACGAATGGATCTGGATATAGACCAGATACAGCCTTAGTTTCTGTAAAAGACGCTGCAGAAGATTATGTTCATAAATTTGTAGAAAGTGATGAAAATTCTGTTCAAAGTGGTGGAAATAATTTCACTCCAACATTTGCAACTTATAACCCTGTAACTGGAAATATGGTTCTCGTCATTGAAAATCATGGATTGGATACTAATGATGATATTACTGTAACAACAGGATCATTAAACTTTACCTGCTCCTCTGATGGTCATAAATTTGTTATTGGTTATCCAAGAGCAACAGATCCTTTAGCAGGTATTGCAACCGATATTACTGCATACACAGACGATACTATAACCATAGATGCCGGATCTATGGTCGGTTCTGGCGGTGTTGTTGATGTTACTGTTGGTTTAGGGGGAACATTATCATTTAATGTTTCTAATGGAGGTACAAATTATACATATCCTATATTAAATATTTCAAACCCATCATATGATAATCTCGAAGTTGTTGGAGTTTCTAGATTGGGAGTGGGTGCTACCACAGAAGTTGGAATTAATATGCTTATGAATGTTGAAGTTGGAAATTCTCCAGGTATTGATGATTCAGGTTCTGTTGGTATTGGATCAACATTATTCGAAGTGTCTTCATTTAATGTTGCAAGAGCAGGATATGCTTTTGAGACTGGCGATGTATTAACCGTATCTGGATTAGTCACAGATAGATATCTTTCCGAACCAATAGAAAAATTCCAATTATATGTTTTGAATACTTATAATGATAATGTTGCTGCGTGGCAATTTGGAGAGATGAATTTGATTGATAGTATCACACCTTATCAGAATGGATCAAGATTAGTTTATCCATTATATTACGAAACTGAGTTATTATCTTTCTCTAAAGATCCTGATGATTTAACTTCTTCTGCAATCGACTTTAATTCATTATTAGTAATTTTTGTTAATGGTATATTGCAAGAACCTGGAATTGCGTATCAATTTTCTGGCGGATCATCATTTAGATTCCTAACTGCACCAAAAGTTGAAGATGATGTTAAAATCTATTTTTATGTTGGAACTAGGGGAGAAGATTCTTTACGAGTTGATGTAAATGAAATAATACAAATCGGTGATACACTACAAATACAAAGTAATAATTCATATTTGGATATTACTAAGCAGCAAGATAAAAGACTTATTTATGATATTGTTAATGCAGATATACTTGAGACAAATCTATATTATGGAGATGGCATAGATGAAATTAATTTAAAACCTATCGATTGGATTAAGCAAAAAGAAGATGTTGTAATAAATCAACAAACTTTCTACAAGTCTAGAGATTCTTTGGTAACTCAAGTATATCCGACAGCAAAGGTTATAACAGACTTTAATACTACAGATACTGTATTATACTTAGATAATTCTGAATTTTTTGATTATGAAAATGCTGCAAATTTAAAGAAAATTGATGTTTTGGTTGTCCCAAATCAAGATAATAATAAAGTTGGAATTATTACAGCAATCGTTTCTCCTGCAGGGACAATATCATCATTTAATATTATTGATTCTGGTATCGGATATACTGGCGCACCATCTATTAAAATTTCAAATCCAATAATTGGTATTGGATCTGTTAGGAAGTGGTATGATGTTGGTATAGGAACACCAGGAGATGTTGGTATTGGAACCACGGCAATAGCTTCTGTAACTGTGTCAAATGGCAATATAGATTCTGTCACTGTAATTAATCCTGGATCTGGATATACAAGTACAAATCCACCACAAGTTATATTAGATTTTCCAACTTTTGAAAGTGAATTATTAACTGATGCAAATGTGGTTCAAGGTCTGAGTGGGTCTATTGTAGGAATTGCTACAACGACAGGAACTAATGGAGCACCATTAGCACTAGAATTCACACTAAAAGCTCTTAATGATAATTATACATCTATAACAGAAGGAATTCCTATTCATATATTTGATACTAGAATTGGTAATGGTATAACATCAATTAATGATAATAATGATACTGAAGTAATTGGGATTAGTACTCAATTCCTCGATAACATTTATAAGGTTCATGGTATTGATACTATTACAGGAATAATTACTTGTAATGTTAAGAGTGATACTAATATTAGTGGTGAGGTTGGTATTGGAACTACTGGAACATTATTAAATCCTGTTGGAAAATTCTCTTGGGGAAAAATATCTGGATTTACTAGATCTAATAATCCAGTTTCTATAGCAATCACTTCTTATACTACATCTGGATTAGGAACATATCCTACAGTTCAAAGAAGAGGTGCTGGTGCTGGATTGCGAGATACTGGTTCACTAAAGAAAAGAACAACTTCAACCTAACACTTATAAATAATAAAAAAATGGTTTAAAATGCCTGCGTTCGTTACAGATCAATTTAGAATACTATCTACAAATAATTTTGTAGATACTATATCTAACGCAAGTGATTATTATTATATTTTTGTTGGATTGGCAAATCCTGGAGTATCGGGATATGGCAGAAATGCTAATTGGGATAGTACTGAAGGTGTAAGTGCTAATGATGCAATACTACCAAACCCAGTAGATAATTTTGATTACCTGCCTCATTATGGTGATACTATTTTATATGGAAAAAGAATAATTCCCGAAAATATTCGTAGATGTGTACGAAAAATTGAATGGAAGCAGGGAACTACTTATGATATGTATCGTCATGATTACAATGTCACTAATAGAACTGCAGTGACAGATAGGAGTAGATTATATGATTCGAATTATTATGTAATGAATGACCAATTTCAAATATATATTTGTCTGAGCAATAATTCGAGTGGAATTAATACTGGCGGAACTCAGTCTCAAGATAAACCAACATTTACAGATTTAGAACCATCAAAAGCAGGTTCTAGTGGTGATGGGTATCTCTGGAAATACTTATTTACAGTACCACCTTCAGATATTATAAAATTTGATTCGGTTGAATTTATACCTTTACCTAATGATTGGTCATCATCAACAAATACTCAAATATCAAATATTAGATCCAATGCAGACTCAGATATAAATAAGAATCAAATAAAATTTGTATATATTGATGAAGGGGGAAGTGGTGGATATACTTCTGGAGAAGTTGACATTTATGGTGATGGAATTGGTGCTAAAGTGTTTATTGAATCCGATAATTCTGGGAAAATAATAAAAACAACAGTTACTTCTGGAGGATCTGGGTATACTTATGGAATTGTAGATTTGGGGTCACTTCAAATTAGTGATACATATACAACTCCTGCAAAACTGATCCCAATAATTCCACCATCTAAAGGTCATGGATATGATATTTATAGAGAGTTGGGTGCAGATAAAGTTTTAGCATACTCCAGATTTGATGGTGCAACAAAGGACTTTCCTTTAGACACCAAATTTGCACAAATTGGAATTTTGAAAAATCCAACTAAGTTTATATCAACAGAATCTTTTATAGATTCTACCTTTTCTGGGGTATATTCACTGAAAGTTACCTTGAGTGATGGTTCTACTTCACCAACTGTTGGAGAAAAAATAACACAAACAGTTGAAGGAGGAGTTGCTCAAGGATATGTTGCCTCATATGACGACGAAACGTCAGTTTTAAAGTATTTTAAAGATCGTTCTTTATTTTACAATCCTACCACATTTGATCAAGCAGATTATGTTGGAGTTACAACTACAGCATCTAATGCAAACTTAGATTTTGGAGGTACAAATTCAATTAATGGATCTAGCGGAAATTTTGTTGCAAGTATAGATACAACTTTTAACGCCAGTAATATTACTGTAAATAATAAGTTGATAACCCTAGATTCAACTTTTACTTCGGGGGTATCAGAACCTGAAATAAATAAAACATCTGGAGATATTATTTTTATCGATAACAGACCCTTGGTATCAAGGAACTCTAGACAAAAAGAAGACGTAAAAATTATTCTAGAATTTTAAAAAATGGCACAAAAAACAAATCTTAACATAAATCCATATTTTGACGATTTTGATGCTGATAAGAATTTTTATAAAGTTCTTTTTAATCCAGGTAGACCAATTCAGTCTAGAGAATTAAATACTATTCAATCTATACTCCAAAATCAGGTTGAGACCTTTGGAAGTCATATATTTAAAGAGGGATCAAAAGTAATACCTGGTGGAATACATTATGACTCTAGTTATCATGCAGTAAAATTAAACACACTTTCTTTTGGTGTAGAAATTTCACAGTATCTTGAAAAGTACATTGGAAAAAAAATACGAGGACAAACTTCTGGACTTACAGCTACAGTAAAATCTGTAGTTTTTCCAAATAATCAGGTTTCTGATACTACAATATATGTAAAATACTTAGATTCTGATAATGGGTTATCTGGCGGTACATTTCTAAATGGAGAAAGTTTATTATCAACAGAAATAATATCATATGGTATAAACAATATTACAATATCTAGTGGATCTCCATTTGCATCATTAATTTCTTCCAATGCAACTGATATTGGATCTGTAGTATCTATTGATAATGGCATTTATTTTATACGAGGTAATTTTGTATCAGTATCTAAACAAAGTTTAATTTTAGAATATTATTCCCAATTTCCATCATATAGAATAGGGTTAAATGTATCCGAAGAAATTATAACTGCAAAAGAAGATAGAACATTATATGATAATGCTAAAGGATTTAATAATTTTTCATCTCCTGGTGCAGATAGATTTAAAATAAACCTATCTTTAACTAAAAAGCAATTAACAGATCTTAATGATACAAACTTTGTAGAGTTATTGCGTGTTGAAGGTGGTATCTTAAGAAAAACTGAAACAGAGACAGATTATAATCTTATTAAAGACTATCTTGCCAAGAGGACATATGATGAGTCTGGAAATTATACGGTAGATCCATTTAGCATATCTTTATCAAATTCTTTAAATGATTTGCTTGGTAATAATGGAAAATATTTAACTGGAAAACTAACATCTCAAGAAAATACCCCTTCTGATGATCTTATGTGTCTCACGGTAAGTCCTGGAAAGGCTTATGTTAAGGGGTATGATGTTCATAAAACATTTGGTACGGTTATAGATGTTGATAAACCTAGAGACACTCAAACTATTAGTGATGTTCTGGTTCCATTTGATTTAGGAAATATATTAAAAGTAAATAATGTTTACGGATGTCCAACATTAAAGGGAAATGTAGATTTCTATGATCAGAGAAGAGATGCCACAACATTGACTGCTCAAGGAGAAAAGATAGGAGATGCTAATGTATATCTTTTCAAAGTTACTGATGCTGCATATACTGATAGTTCAACATCATGGGATCTTCACGTTTATGATTCCTCATTATTTACAGAATTGACATTAGGAACCACTTTATCTAGCTCTGAAATAAAAGTATCTTCGAAAGTAGTTGGACAAGCAAGTGGTGCTATTGGATATGCAGTTAATGATGGTTCTGGATCTGCAGTTATAAAAGTAAGAGTAGAATCTGGTAGGTTTGTTCAAAATGAGATAATTCATATTGATGGCATAGAAGAAAATAAAAGAAATATAAAATCTTTAAAAGTATTTTCTTCTGAAGATATTAAATCTGTTGTTGATACATCTAATACTTTAAACTTTTTTGCGGACGTAATATTAAAAACTAAAATAGCGCCAGGATATACTGTCAATGATAGCGTAAGTATTGAAAGAGTTGATGATAATTCCGCAACTTTGACATCTACTAAAGGATTTAGTGGAATAAAGGCAAAAGATATAGTAAAATATACAATACCAACAGATACTACAGAAACCTTCAACCGTGTAAGTGCTGTCAATACCAATAGTTTAACTTTAGTGCCAGAGAAAAATGTATCTGGAGTGAATTCTGGAACAGTTCCAGGTGCTTCAGATGGAAATTCTGGTACTATTGAAAATGTGAGTTTTAAAATTGGGATTTCAGAAATAGAAAATCCGGAAAAAGGATACTTATACTCAATTCTTCCAAATAGAACTATTGAAACCGTAGATCTGTCAGGATCTCAATTAACATTTACATCACAGATAACAGGACTTAATTCATCTGTTGGAGGAGATCTATTAATATCCATATCTACTGGAGATTTTAATCTTCCAAACAATTCTGGAACGATAAAGTTTGATGCCTTTGATGCGGAAAAATATTCTATTCATTACAGTGATGGCGTTATAGAACCCTTGACACAAGATAAAGTTGTATTTACAAATAATTTTACAACTGTAACATTTAATAATATTCAGAATAAAACGATAGATTCAATAACAGCATCATTTGTAAAATCTGGTATACAAAGCAAAACTAAAGTATTTAAAAAAAGTGAAACTTTAGATGTATCTCTTTCAAAATATAAGAGTTCAGGATCTAATGCAAGTAATAGTAGTAATGATGGATTGACATATAATAGATATTATGGATTAAGAGTTCAAGATGAAGAAATTTGCTTAAGGTATCCAGACGTTGCTAGGATTATCGCTGTTTATGAAGAATTGGATGGTCGTACTATATCTTTAGATACAATTAACTTTTCTTCAATTTATTCTGTAGGTGATAATGTATTGATAGGCGAAGAATTTGAAGGATTATCATCACAATCTGTTGCAAGAGTTATCGGAAAAACAACTAATAGTGTAACTATTGCATATTTAAATAGTTCCAAATTTCAAATTGGAGAAAATGTTAAATTTAGATCTACAAATACTGATGCCATTATTGAGTCAATTACACCAGGATCTTACACTGATATAACATCCTCATTTAAATTAGATAAAGGACATAAAGATGAATATTATGACTACTCTAGGTTAATTAGAATCAATGGTGAAGCAGAACCAAGTAGAAAAATAAAAATTATTTTTGATCGCTATGATGTAAATGCAGTAGATAATGGCGATTTATATTCTGTGCTAAGTTATGATGCGGAAAATTATGGTTCTACAATTCCTCGTGTAGGACGTTTTGGAATTAAAGCGTCAGATATTTTAGATTTTAGACCAAGAGTCTCTTATTTTAGTAGCAGCACTAGTTCTCCATTTTCTAAAGATGGAAGATCTTTTGGAAATTCTCCAAAAGTTATAATTACACCAAACGAAGCAACATTAATTTCCTATGATGTATACTTGCCTAGAATTGATAAATTGTATTTAGATTCTACTGGAACTTTTGCTTTGGAAAAAGGAATTTCATCATTACAACCTAAAGCACCCAAAAAATCTTCTGATCTATTAGAATTAGCTACAATATTATTGCCACCATATCTTTTTGATATTAGTGACGCAAGAATTAGTATGGTTGATAATAAAAGATATACAATGAGAGATATTGGTCTAATACAAGATAGAGTAGAAATTTTAGAAGAAGTAACATCATTATCTTTATTAGAATTAAATACTCAGGCATTGCAAATAAAAGATTCTGATGGATTTGATAGATTTAAAACTGGATTTTTTGCAGATTCATTTAATAATAACGATTTCATTGATGTACCGTTCTCTTTTTGTGAAGTTAATCAAGACTCCAAGGAATTAACCCCTCTGAAAATGAGGAATGTAGTTCCATATCAGGTTTTGACTGAAAGTAATATAGGTAATAGTGAATATGATTCTTCGCAAGATTATACTCTTTTAGATAATAGAGTTAAGAAAACTGGAAATGTTGTAACATTAAATTACACTAGTAGAGAGTGGATTAAGCAAGAGTTGGCAACGAGAGTATCAAATGTCAATCCATTTCATGTTATTCAATATGTTGGCGATATTCGATTGAATCCTTTTGAAGATATTTGGATAAGAACCGTACAACTAGATAATAAAACACTTACGCATAGTTTATCATTAAATTTAGAAAGTAGTATACAAACAGAAACACTTAATCTCGGAAATCTACAAGATAATACAACAGGTAATGCTCCATTAGGTTTAAATCAATATAGAGATACATTTACAACCCTCAATCTAAGTGATGCTAATACGGGACATATTAACAAAATAGTAACTTCTGATTCTGATTCAGATACCTCTTCAACTAATGAAACTACATTTGTTGATAGTGAAGTAGATCAATTTATGAGATCTAGAAATACTGAGTTTTCATCTTCAAACTTGAAAGCATCTACTAGATATTATGCTTCTTTAGATGGAATTAGTAATATTGATATTACGCCAAAATTAATTGAAATTGCACAAGATCTTCAGTTAAGTAGTCCGGGATCTGATGGTGTTTTTGAAGTAGGTGAAAATATATCTGTTTGGGATGATGCTATTGAAATTATGAGATTCCGACTTGCAGAATCTAATCATAAATCTGGTGCATACAACTCTCCAAATAGAGTTTATGATGTAAATCCATATAGTAAAAATGAATCTATGGCAGAAGGATATAGTCAATCTTCTACTACATTGAATATTGATACATTATCTTTATCAGATGATTCTGCAGGTGAAGAATATGGTGGATATCTTGTAAAAGGAGCAATTTTAATTGGTGAGACGAGCGGTGCTATTGCATATGTCAAAGATATTAGATTAGTTACAGATAACTATGGTGATATAATAGGTACATTCTTTATTAGAGAACCACACGAAAATCCAGTACCAGCAGTAAGAGTTCCGACAGGAAATAAAACTTTCAGACTATCCTCTTCCGAAGCAAATAGTCTAGGCATTGTTGGATCCACGGATATTTCTTCTGCAGAAACAACATATAGTTCTAGAGGAACTGTTAACAAATTCCAAAATACAATAAGAGTAATTGAGTTAACTGGGAATTTAACCACAACTAATCAGGTTAGAACAAGAACTTTAACTGCAGTTAGGAGTGAAAATATATCCAATATTCAGACACCGACTCCAGTCATTAATAATATTACTAATGTAACTCAAGATATAACTGAAGTTACTAATGTAACTAATGTAACTAGAAATGTAACTAATGTAACTCAAGTTAATCAAAATATTACCCAAATTCTTCAGCAGCAGCGACATGATGATCCTTTAGCGCAAACTTTTTTGGTTGGAACTGCTAGAGGATTAAATTCATTCAATGATGATGAACTTGGAGCATTTCTAACTTCAATTGATTTATTCTTTGCTTCTGTAGATTCTGGAAATGCTCCAATCACAATTCAACTTAGAACCACCGAATTTGGAATTCCTACGTTGACTATGATTGGCGATCCAGTAACACTAAGACCAACAGATAAAGTTAATGGAGAAACTATTTTAAGAGACAATATATCTATTGATGGAACTGTTGCAACAAAGGTAACTTTCCCATATCCAATATATTTACCTCCAGGTTTAGAATATGCAATTGTCTTGATGGCACCAGAAAGTGATGAATATGAAGTATTTACTGCAAAAATGGGAGAAAATACATTAAGTACTGCCAATTTACCAGATGCTGAATCTGTAAGATATACACAGCAGTTTGCAATTGGCAGTTTATTTAAATCTCAGAATGGATCTACATGGACACCAGATCAGTATGAAGATATGAAATTTACTTTATATAAAGCAGAATTCACATCCACTGAGGGAATCGCCTATCTTGGCAACACTCCGCTTTCAAAGGGAAATAGTTATGTTCGTAAACTGACTAATAATCCATTAACTATTCTTCCAAGAAAATTAAAAGTTGGTATTGATACCATAACTGATGCAGGTCTTCTTACAGATTTAACTGCAGGAAGAAAAATTCAAGATACTACGAAATCTTATGTTCACGGTATTATTGAAAGTGTTGGTGGTAATGCACATACAGTAAGCGTTGACACTGGTGGAAGAGGATATTCTAATGGTGCTTCTTCTTCAGTATCAACATTCAACATAACTGGAAATGGATCTGGGTTAACATTGAATGTAAATGCTACTAATGGTATTATTGACAGCGCAACTCCAGTTTCTAAAGGAAAAGGATATGCAATTGGTGATGTTGTTGGAATCGTTACTTCTGATATAGCAGGAAGTAACTTCGTACCTAGTGGAGAAAATTCCAGAATAACAATTACTAGCAATAATAGCAGTATTGATACGTTATACCTGACAAATGTTGCTGGAGATTCATTTACTAACCAGGATTTAGTTTACTATAATAATGGTGGTAGTGCAGTTTCTCTTGCTAACACACATATACAGTCATCGGAGACATATTTAACTGATTATTATGATGGGACATATGCTCTAGTAAATCATTTCGATCATGGAATGTATGCTGCAAATAATATTGTTTCAATTTCTGCAGTATCACCAGATACATCAAAAATCAAAATTACTTCATTGATTACAAGAAACTCTCAATCTATTAACGTTAGCAGTTTAGATATTTCTCTATTCCAACAATTTGAGGGTGTGGATGTTTCAAATACAAATCCTGGGTATTTGATAGTTAATAGTGAGTTAATGAGTTATACTTCCGCAAGTGGTACAGAAATTGGAGGAGTATCTAGAGGTCTTGAAGACACTATTGCAGTGCCACATCCTTCAGGGACATTTATTCAAAAATATGAGTGTGGTGGTGTTTCATTACGCAGAATTAACACTAAGCATAATATTGTAGATACTGGAATTGATATCAATTCTTATTATATTAAAATACCAATAGGATCTTTAGATATTGATAGCAATTCTATAGCTGTTAATAGAAATACTGATGGTTCTACAGGTAATAATCCTGCACTATCATTCAATAAGGAAAAAAGTGTTGGAGGTACAAATGTATATGCTTCAGAAAATGTTCTTTATGATACAGTAACTCCATTCATAAGTGCTATACTGCCACCAGAGTCTGAGGCATCTATATCCGCACAATTAAAATCTGTAAGCGCAACTAGTGTTAATGGTAATGAAACATCATTTTTGGAGCAACCATATGTAGATGTGGAATTAAATCAACCCAATAAAATGAATTCTTTGAGTATGGTAACATCAAAAGTTAATACTGAAGAGTTTTTATCTAATCTATTAAGAAGCAAGTCGAGTGTCTTATCATTGAGTCTTTCTACTACAAACTATAATTTATCTCCAATGATATTTTTGGATACTGCTTCTGCAGAATATACAAAATATCTGATTAATAATCCAATATCGGATTATATTTCGGATAAAAGGACTTCTAATTTTATAGAGGATCCACATGCTGCAGTTTACATCTCAAAAACTATTAATTTGGCAAGACCTTCAAATACTCTAAGAGTGAATATTAGTGCATATAGACACAAATCTGCCGATTTTAGAGTTATGTATTCATTGATTAAACCAGAAATGAATACTACTTTGAAAATTTTTGAAATGTTCCCTGGATATAATAACTTAACTTCAGATTTAGATTCTGATGGATTTTTGGATATTGTTGATGCATCTAATAATAGTGGTTTGCCAGATACATTTACTTCTAGTAGTGCTGATAATGAATTTATACAATATCAATATACAGCACCAAATGTTGGACCATTTGTAGGATTTACAATTAAAATTGTTATGTCTACAACAAAAATGGATAAATATCCACGGTTTAAAGACATTCGCGCAATTGCATTGTTATAATGAAATTAGTAAAAGTTGAAGGTCATTCAAATCTTTATAGAGATTCAAATACTGGTGCTATCATCAATAAAGATTTGAATGGTTATGATCAGTATTTGCAGAGTTCTTCTAGTAGAATAAACGCAAAAAAAGAAATTGAACAACTAAAAAATGATATGAAAGAAATCAAATCTTTATTAAAGGAGTTAATCAATGGATCCAGATGATATAAAACTTGAAAAAATTTCTAAGCAATTTGAATATTATAAAATTTCTTCTGAGATTGATGATATCGAATCTTTAGAACTTTTAAAAGATATTGCCAAATCTTATGCGAAATTATATTTGAAGCAGCAGGAAGTGTTGTCTGTGATTTGATGATAAATAGATAAGAACTTAAAATAAAGGTAAATGTCTGCACCTTTTGCACTGAATTTATCAATAAACACTTCAACAAGTTTCTCACAGACTTTTAGTTTAACTGATGATGAAGGTGCTGCTTTAAATTTATCCGAATATACTTATGCTTCACAAATAAGAAAGCACCCAAATAGTACCACTGCTGTTAGTTTTGCTACTACAACAGTAACACCATCAAGTGGAGAACTTACAATATCTTTAGAACCATCTGACACTATAGATTTAAAACCAGGAAGATATGTTTATGATGTTGTATTGACAAGAACTCTTGATAATAACATATCAAGAGTTCTGCAGGGTTCTGTATTAGTATCGAAGACAATAACGAGGTAATAAAATATGGCAAAACCATCAACAAAACAAGGTTTAATAGATTATTGCTTACGTAGACTCGGACATCCTGTTTTAGAAATAAATGTAGATGATGATCAATTAGATGATTTAGTAGATGATACAATTCAATATTTTAATGAGAGACACTTTGATGGTGTTGAAAGAATGTATCTTAAGTATCAGATTACTCAATCTGATATAGACAGGGGTAGAGGTGCATCTTCTGCAGGATTAACTAGTGTAGATGGAAGTTCTGGTGTTGGTATTGTAACTACTACCGCAACATCGACTAATGTAAGTGGTCTTGGTACAATAACTTCCAACTGGTACGAAAATTCCAATTTTATACAAGTTCCAGATTCAGTTATTGGTGTTGAAAGAATATTTAAATTTGATACTAGTTCTATTTCTGGTGGAATGTTTAGTATTAAATATCAACTATTTCTAAATGATCTATATTATTTTAATTCAGTAGAATTGCTTCAATATTCAATGACTAAAAGATATCTTGAAGATATCGATCATATGCTGACAACAGATAAGCAGATTAGATTTAATAAGAGGCAAGATAGACTGTATATGGATATTGATTGGGGATCCCAAACAGTAGGCAATTTTATTGTTTTAGATTGTTACAGAGCATTAGATCCCACATCATTCACACAAGTATATAATGACAGTTTTGTTAAAAAATATTTAACATCTTTAATTAAAAGACAGTGGGGACAAAATTTATTAAAGTTTAGAGGAGTGAAACTTCCTGGTGGAGTTGAATTGAATGGTAGAGAAATATATGATGATGCAGAAAGAGAGTTGACTGCATTAAAACAGAGAATGGCAGCAGAATACGAATTACCACCTTATGACTTTATAGGATAATTATGGCATTAAATCCATTTTTTCTGCATGGTTCAGAATCTGAACAAAGATTAATACAGTCATTAGTAAATGAACAATTATCCATGTATGGAATGGATATTGCTTATCTGCCTCAAAGGATGATAAGAAAAGAAACAGTTATAAGGGAAGTTACTTCCTCCAAATTTACTGATAAGTTTATAGTTGAAGCATACTTAAGTAATTATGGAGGATATTCTGGATCTGGAGACATACTGAGCAAATTCGGTATGCAATTGAAGGATGAAGTTACTTTAATTATTTCCAAAGAAAGATTTGAAGATTTTATTTCTCCGCTTTTATCTGAAATACCAACGTCAGAAAATACTACATCTTTAAGACCTAGAGAAGGAGATTTGATTTGGTTTCCTCTAGGTGAAAGATTATTTGAAATTAAATTTGTTGAGCATGAACAACCATTCTATCAATTAGGAAAAACATACGTATATGAGTTGAAATGTGAACTCTTTGAATATACACATTCATCTGTGATTTCTACAGGTATAGGAGAGATTGATGAATCTCTTGAGGATTATGGATATATTAAGTCCTTAACACTTTTAGCATCGGGTAGTCAAGCTTCTGCTTCGGCAACAATACGAGAGAATAGTGGATATATAAAAACTATCAATCTTATTGAAGATGGTTATAATTATACTACAGTCCCTACAGTAACTATAGATGATCCTCCTACAGCAGTTGGTGCTGCAGCAACTGCAACTGTAAGTGTGGGAGGATCAGTCACTAGTACTACAATTACAAATAGTGGATATTATCCCAGTCATAAGAATATACCGACAGTTACATTTAGTGATCCAACTGGTGGAGGTAATGAAACCAATATTGTTAAATTTGGATCCAGATCATATAATGGAGAAAATTCTGGATTACTTATACCTACTTCTGGATTGGCGGAAAGAGAAACTGGTGCAATTGAATTTTGGTTGTATGCAACAACAGCTGCTGCGGGAGATGTTACAATACTGGAATGGGGCACTAATGACGATAATAGCATAAAATACTCTTTATATTTTTCAACTAGTGGAGGGACAACTTCTTTAAATTGGTCTAGACCAGATAATGATTTTGATAATAGTTTCACTACAGTTGAGTTAATATCAGATTATAGTAGCAATTTTAATCGTTGGAATTGGATAAGACTTTCCCAAACTGACGATAATTCTGGTTCACATAGAGTTGCTGCTCACTTCTTTGGCGATACTAGCAATAGTTCGTATTCAACTGATACATTTAATACTATATTCATGAATAGTGATGGAGTATCCCTAAATCCAAATGGAAATTTTTCTGATAATGAAATTTATCTTGACGAATTAAGATTTACTAGTATTGGGTCAACATCACGACCAGCAGAAGCACCAACGTCAACAAGTAAAAATTCTTCAAATACGTTATTCTTCCAAGATGGTGAAAGAGTCACAACCACTGGAAATATTATTTTAAATTCTACAGGTAATGTAACAGGAATATCTTTAACCGAAAATGGAGTTAATTATACTTCAGTTCCTACAATATCCATTCAAGATGCCTACCCTTCAATAACTGCAACTGCTGTTGCAATAACTTCATGTATAGGAAATTATTGTTCTGTTGATAATATATACATAACAAATCCTGGTGCAGGATATACATCTATTCCAAATGTAATCATAAGCGGAACTACTGGTATAGGGGCAACTGCAACGGCTGAAATTGATACTACATATAGTGGAATTTCTTCAATTTCTATTACAGATGCTGGTTCTGGTTACAATTATTCGCCAATTGTAACATTTTCCAGTCCAGATGTTGTTGGTGTCGGAACAACTGCAGCATCGGGAATTGTAAATATAACATCAGCAGGAATAGTAGATTCAGTATATCTTACTAATTCTGGTGTTGGATATACTTCTGCACCATCTATTACTATTGCAGCGCCAGCAACAATAACTGGTATTGGAACTTATATATTCAATGAAGTCGTTACTGGAGAATCTTCCGGATCAACTGCTTACGTAAAATCATGGGATACATCCACAAATATCCTCAAAATTGGTAATATTTCTGGTACATTTACTGATGGTGAGGTTATTGTTGGATCTTCATCGTCAGCACGATATACCATTGGCGAATTGGGAGAAAATCCCATAAATCAAGATAAATATGAACAAAATGATACTATACAAACAGAGTCTAGTTCTATAATTGATTTCACAGAAACAAATTTATTCGGTAATTACTAATGTTAGGAACTTATTTTTATCATCAAAACATAAGAAAAACTATTATTGCTTTTGGCAACTTATTTAACAACATAATTGTCAAATCAAAGGATGCTACAGGTGATACTTTTAGTGAGATACGAGTTCCATTATCATATGGACCTACACAAAAGTTTTTAGCGAGATTAGAGCAACAAGCAGATCTCAATAAACCCATTGCTATTACATTGCCCAGAATTTCATTTGAAATGAATTCTTTGAAATATGATTCTTCAAGAAAAGTTGGTATAACACAGACCTTCAAATCGGTTGGATCTGATGATAAAACTCGTAAAGTTTATATGCCAATTCCATATAATATTGGATTTGAAATTAATATAATGACAAAGTTTAATGATGAAGTTCTCCAAATTGTCGAACAAATTTTACCATTTTTTCAACCATCATTTACTGTTACGGTTGATATGACAGATGTTATTGATGAAAAGAAAGATGTGCCAATCGTTTTAGATTCTGTTTCTTTTAGAGATGATTATGAAGGAGATTTTTCATCTCGAAGATTAATTCTTTATACACTACAGTTTACCGCAAAAACATATCTGTTTGGACCCATTAGTGATAGCACCGATTCTCTTATCCGTAAAGTTCAAGTTGATACGTATGCTGATACAGATATTAGAACTGCAAAACGTGAAATGAGGTATACTGCACAACCGAATCCTTCTACTGCAGAACCAGATGATAATTGGACATTAGACGAAGATTGGCAATATTTGGGCGACTCAAAAGCATATAGTCCCGTCCAACAATCTGATATTTAATTAATATGACTAAAAATTTTGATAGTTTGAATGATACATTTAATACTTCTATGGAGGACGATAATACTTCCATAATAAAACCTCAGGAACTAAATCCCGAGTCAATGAAACCAGGAGATATTAAAAAAGATTATGAATATACAAGAGCAAATTTATATTCATTAATTGAAAAGGGGCAAGAAGCAATTAATGGAATTATGGATCTTGCAGGAGAAAGTGATAGTCCACGCGCTTATGAAGTTGCAGGACAACTAATTAAGAACGTTGCAGATACTACAGATAAATTAGCAGATCTTCAAAAGAAAATCAAAGATCTTGAGGAAGATAATGTTAAACAGACAACTAATGTGACTAATAATGCCTTGTTTGTTGGATCAACCTCAGACTTATCTAAGTTATTAAAAAAAGGTTTTCTAAATAATACTAACGAAGAGTAAGTATAAATGAAATCTTGTAAAAAAGGATATTATTATTGCTTTACAGACAAAGAATGTAAAAAAATTCCTAAGGGGTGGCATTTAATGTCTAGTGGGCAGATTATGCGTGATAAAGATCATGAAGAGGATAGTGAAGATAAGAGTGGAAACGATTCCAATGGTAGCGGAAATGGGGGTTCTGATGCCGGAGGAGATGGCGGTGGTGGTGGAGGAGTAGAAGAAAGTTGGAGTGTCACTAATGAGGGTAAAGAGTCTGGTGACCATGAGGTTGCAATGGCACAATCCCAACTTGCAAAAGCAGAAAGAAACATTGCAAAGTTGAGAAAAGCACTAGGTAAGAAAGAGAAAGATATTCCTGCTTGGATGCAAGCAAAGATTACTGATACTGCACATGACACTGATGCTGCTGCTGGTTATGCAGATAAAATCAATGAAGCAGTGCCTCTATTAGCAGCACCATTAGCAGTACCCACAATGAAAGCAATCGGTGCTGGTTTGGCAGCAACTGGTTTGGCAGGAATGATCATGCAAGCACGAAAAAAAAGTGAGGATAAAAAATCACAATCTGTTGATTATGGGCAAGGGAAATCTGCAAAGAACAAAGATAATACTGAAATTGGGTTTACTGGTAAACCCATCCCAAAGAAAAACTGGAAATCTCCCACAAAGCGGTATGATTTTGAAAAGAAAAGAAGAGAGGCAGGATTTACCAGTACAGGTACAAAATATAGTAATGATGTAAATCCATATTTTAATCCAAGAGTAAGAGAAGAAGTCGAACAATTAGAAGAGGCAAGAGATGGTAAATCTGCCAAGGACAAAGGTTATTCTCTCCGCGACTGGTTCAAAGGTGGTGGTTGGAAACAGACTGGTGGCAAGTATGATGGAAAACCTTGTGCAAAGCAACCAGGACAGAAGACTAAACCATTTTGCCGTGATGCAGATGATCGTGCTGCCATGAGTAAAGATGAAAGGGAAAAAAGAGCAAAGAAAAAGCGTAAAGAAGATCCAAATCCCAATAGAAAAGGTAAAGCGAAAATGGTAACTGAAGAAGGAAAGAAAGATGCTTGCTACCATAAGGTCAAATCTCGTTACTCTGTGTGGCCTTCTGCATATGCTTCTGGAGCACTAGTCAAGTGTCGTAAAGTTGGTGCCAAAAACTGGGGCAATAAAATTAATAAAGAAAGTTACGATTACTCCAACTGGAGAGATGATTTCAAAACAATGGAATTTGAATTCGTTGATATTATTAAGACAGAACCCATGAAAGGTTTGAGTGAAGCAAAGTCAACTTTGGACAAACTTAAAGAAGTTTCAAAACAATTGAAAGGTGCATCTAAAATGCACGCAAAGCAATCTAAAGTTGTTGCTAAGTGTGTGGATGAACTTGATGAAGCAAAAAAATGTTGGCCTGGATATGAAAAAAAGGGAACCAAAAAGATGTTTGGTAAAACTTATAATAACTGTGTAAAAAAAGAAGAATTTGAATCCGTTTCTGAAGCAAAGTTAGGTAAGTGTGAAAAGAATAAGATTGAAGAGTATGTAAAAGGTATGAAAAAGAACAAAGGTTCTTTCAAAGATAATTATGGTGCTGATGCTAAACCTGTCATGTATGCAACTGCCACAAACATGGCAAAGAAAGCATGTAAGGAAGAAGTGTCTGATTGGAGATCTGAATTAGACCTTCAAGAAAAGAAAATGAAAAACTGTGGATGTGGTCAGAATCCTTGTAAGACTTATGGTAAGCAAGAAGTAAAAGAAGACTGGCAGAAATCAAATCGTAAAGACGGTGTTGATGGCATGAGTCAGAAAGCAGTTAATGCTTACAGACGTGAAAATCCAGGTTCTAAACTAAAGACTGCAGTAACTGGTAATCCAAAAAAAGGTAGTAAAGATGCCAAGCGTAGAAAGTCTTTCTGCGCCCGTTCTAAGGGGCAGCAAGACATGCATAACATCAATTGCGCTAAAACCCCCGATAAATCAATTTGTAAGGCCCGTCGTCGCTGGAAATGCTAATCTATGAAAAACTTTAAAAATTTTCTCTCAGAAAGCATCACCATAAATGGTGATTTCAATGGAACTCTAAATGTAGGAGGTTCCGAACCACAACAACAGCAGGAAACTTATTCTGCA
>Ga0055584_100001521_pt1 | contig 22798 bp, 25 predicted proteins | sample OSDHelmetaG_FD_58716 | JGI IMG/M metagenome (GOLD analysis project Ga0055584, IMG submission 58716) | Pelagic marine sediment microbial communities from the LTER site Helgoland, North Sea, for post-phytoplankton bloom and carbon turnover... | ecosystem: Environmental > Aquatic > Marine >...
GGGACGGGGAGATTTACCCTTACGACAGTCTGGAGTTCAATCCGGATCTCCGCTGGATAGACCAGATCAGTGACATCGCTTTCCTGTTCATGGACCTGACGGCGCGTGACCGGACCAACCTGGCCTACATTTTTCTCAACACCTGGCTGGAAGAGACGGGCGACTATGGCGGACTGGCTGTGCTGCGTTTCTACCTCGTCTATCGCAGCATGGTGCGCCTGAAGGTTGCCGCAATTCAGACCCGGCTTCTGCATGAGAATGCCCAGGGCGAACATGCCATCAAAGCCCGCCACTACCTTGAACTGGCCCGCGCGCTAATGGACCAACCACTGCATCCGTGGATGGTTCTGATGCATGGCTTTTCCGCCTCTGGAAAGACCCGAACCAGTGCAGAACTAATCCCCGCCATGCCGGCCATACGTATTCGAAGCGACCTGGAACGTAAACGTCTGCATGGATTGCCTCGACATCATCACGCTGGAGCGGGTATCGATGAGGGGCTGTATACGTCTGCGAGTACGGAGAAGACCTACAACAGGCTCGCAGCTTATTGCGAAACCGGACTCAGGGCAGGTTTTAACATAATTATGGATGCCACCTTTTCTAGACAGGAATGGCGCCGCCGTTTTGTCGACCTCGCGATCAAGCTCGAGGCCAGGCCGGCCATCATGCAATGTAAGGCACCAATCGAAATTCTAAGGGCACGTATCCGGCAACGCATGGCCGAAGGGCTGGATGAGTCGGATGCTGACCTGGCGGTGCTCGAACAACAATTGATCCAATTTGAACCCCTCGAAGCCGCAGAACACGCCATTGTGGTCAATGATCCACACAGTCTTTTAAACGAGCTTTGAAACAGGCCTTCCGTGAACTGTGGCTGGGAACAGCCCTGGCACCGGATGAATATTTTCAAATTTGAGATTTATCCGAATCAAAAACCGTTACCAGAACACTACCAGGTCATTGTTTCAGGTACATTCTATGCACTTTTTCTTGTTGCGAAAGTCTAAGTAAACACGGCTATTTCTCAAAATTTTTCCGCAGAGAGGTGTTTAAATGAAAGTCAGCGAAATCATGGCAAATTATGTGCAAAACGTAGGTTGGGAGGATTCTCTTACCACGGTAGCCAGGATCATGAAAAATCACGATATTGGCTGTGTCACGGTCGGAACCAGCGATAAACTGGATGGCATCCTGACCGACCGGGATATCGTATGCAGGGGCCTGGCAATCGGTGCGCCGCTGGACTGTATGACGGCTGCGGACGTGATGACGCCTGGCCCCGTGACCTGCCGGGTAGACGACACCATTAACCAGGCGGCATTCATCATGAAGAAACACCGCATTCGCCGTCTGCCTGTCGTGGATGACGACAACCAGCTTGTGGGGATCGTCTCCCTGGGTGACATAAGCATACACAGCCGTCACAAGTTGGCAGGCGAACTGATCGAAGAGGTTTCGAGGCCGGCACACAAGGATTTGGCCACGGCCGTATGAACAGTGACATGGCCTGCCCACCGGGACCTCAGTAGGGCGCTTGATTGACTAATTTATTATGCCCTCACGGCAGAGGCTGGAGCGATGGAACTTCTATTCCTGGTTTTTGGAGTTGCTGGTCTTTGGATTGGAACCGAGCTGACGATCGGCGGTGCACTGAGGTTAGCGACACAGCATTCACTTTCTGACTTTTTTCGGTTTGGCCATTCTGTCGATCGGCAGTGATCTGCCTGAGCTCGCAATAGCTATAGACTCCGCCATTAAAAACAGCCTTGGCGGGAATGATTCCGGCATCGTGGTGGGAGCTTCCATCGGCAGCGTTTTATTGCCACAACGTTACCGTGGATTCAACCAATCAACGCAACACTCTATTCCCGATCAAAACGATATTTTAGTTGAGCTACTCAACCGTCCTTGCAGTACCATAAGCCATAGTACTAACCAGGTTGCTCAAGCTGACCTCAATTTAATCCAAAGCAAAACGAAGGGCAAAGCCTATGTTCACAAAAGCCATTGTAAGAACACCATGCGAGGCGATGGTGAACGGTCTGAGCAGCGCGGAACTGGGTCTGCCCGATTACCACAACGCCCTGGTTCAACATGCCGACTATATTGAGGCCCTGAAGGAGTGCGGCCTGCAGGTTACCGTGTTACCGGCGGATGAGAGTTTTCCTGATTCCACCTTTGTAGAAGACGTTGCTTTAATGACCCCCCCGTGTGCCATCCTTACCAATCCGGGCGCGCCAACACGTACCCTGGAAACACGTTCAATGCTGGGCACCATCCGTGGGTTCTACGAAAACGTAGAAATGATCAAGGCGCCGGGGCACGTGGAGGCTGGTGACATCATGATGGTTGGAGACCATTACTATATAGGATTGTCAGAACGTACCAACCAGGAGGGTGCCGGGCAAATGATTGCCATTCTGGAAAGTTATGGTTTGCAGGGCTCCATGGTCGAGTTAACCGAAGTATTACACCTGAAAACCGGACTGGGTTATCTTGAGAATGGTCATCTCCTGGCTTGCGGAGAGTTTCTGACCAAACCGGAGTTTCAAAAATTCAATCTTTTGGAAGTCGATTCCGATGAAGCCTACGCGGCCAACAGTGTATGGATAAATGATACCGTGCTGACACCCGCGGGCTTTCCAAAAACCCGGTCGTTAATTGAAGCTGCCGGTTGCAAAGTCCGTGAGGTGGATGTTTCTGAATTTCAAAAAATCGATGGTGGACTCAGCTGCCTTTCACTGAGGTTCTAAGAGCCTGAAAATAGGGTTCAGCAAGGGTTCATAAATGAATACTAAACTGCGTATTGATTAGATTTCCTTTTGAGATAAACAGACACGCTAGGACCGGGTTATGAACAGGGCAGCATTTTTCTATCTCGCACTAATATTGATATTCACACCGATAGTAACGGCACAGGCGGACTGTCCGGAAACGGCAAGCGGCACCCACCTCTGGCTTGGTGTGGATACTTCCATTCCTGCTTCAAAATCTTTCCCAGACCTGCCGGATGTTCGTGAACTGGATTTGCTTCGTGTGCAATTGGTGTGGGTACCCTATGATCCCGAAGTACGATACAAAGACCAACACGTCATCGATATTGACTGGGTGCAGCAAACACATACAAACGTTGATGTTTGGGACGGCGAATTGCAGGCCATCACTGTCCGGGACCTTCATCCAATTATTTTGCCGATCGATACCAATTTTGAAACGGGTCAGATACATATCGTGAGCTGTTATATAGATAAGTTTGGATATGGCGATGGAGGTTTCAGTGCAGGCATGCTCTTGTTCGCATACTACGGGTTCGACGGGAAAATACTTGAGACCCTGGTTTCTCCAGAACCGGTGACGAATCAGAGTGTTTCAGATGACATTACAATTAGCTTCAATCGCGGTCGCGGTCTGGCCACGAGAATGATTGAAGATGTTGAAAAGGCCACTGGTGTGACGCCCGGACACTATCTTGCCGAATCTTTTTTGTTTCAAAACCTGGAACCGTTACTTAAATCTCTTTCACACTATCCAACATGGTTTTTTGACGCAGAAAATGCGGTTGTTATGCAGAGCCGGGTTTATGTGACGGGTAATGATGCGTCAGTATCGGTACCATTATCCATCGGCGGCGTTATCAGTAATGGCATCAATGTCCTGGATGGCGATCACCGGGTTCATAATCTGGAGCAGTACCTGGGTACTGTGCATTTTCAAGGAGGAAAAGGCTTCACACCACCGCTTGGTTACAACCTGATCTTTGACGCAAGACCTGAACTGAAAATTGAAACCACGCCCTGTGTAGACGGATTTAGTACCCTTACTGCAGATTTTCTGTACCCTTCGGAAATAGGCGGAATAATTGGTTTGTGGCGTGATGATCAATCAACTTGATGGCCTTTTTTGTTCACGAAAAAGTATTCCTGGAACGATCAGATCTCATGTGATTACGACTATTACCTCGAGGGCAGACGACATTTTGAATCCAATTACGCCAGTAGTGGGAAGATATGGGTTCCCGTGGCCACAGCTCAATAAAAATCAATATGGCGTCAATCATGGAGCCGTACAAGGGATAACAAGCCCTTCTATTGAGGTAGTACTCTAAGACTGGGATGTAGGGGAACCTGAATCCTTGTACGCATGGCGTGAAATACTTCTGTGACTGAGGAGGGGACTACTTTCTATGCAAACTTCCCAGTACCCGCTCGACAATAATATCGTCGGCCAGGCTTTCCATTTTCCAGTTTTTCAAAAATGCGCAGTGGCCACCATAACGGGTGACCAGTAATTCGATATTTTCATTGTCAGGCAGGTCAACGAAGTCGCTCACCGGCACCACCATATCGTCCTCCGATGTCAGGATGGTGGTGGGAATTGTTATGGTTTTCAAACGGTCACCTGCTACCGAATATCCATCAAAATACTGATCCAGTGATTCAAACTCGTAGTGACGAGTCGCAAGGTATCCCGTCCTTTCGCGAAGGTTTCCAAGCTTGTACCACTCATCATATTCATATGTATCGGGAAACAAAGACTGCTTGACCTTTATCGACTTCGCCCATTTCCGAATGAAGTAGCTTTCATATCCCCGCGGTCCCTCTTCCATCGCTGTGAGTGTGTTGCAGGGCGAAATGACCGGACAAACTGCAACCACCTGCCGTAATGACAATCGCGCCTCAGGTGCTGCCATGGCCACTCTCAATGCAAAATTACCACCCAGTGAGTAACCTGATAAGGCCCAGTTTTTAGCCCCTGTAATTCGCTGAATATCCTGTAATGCGTGTACGACTTCATCCAGTCGGCAGGAATGGAATAAACCCTGGTTCATATGATGGCTCTCGCCGTGATCACGAAAATTCAGACGGAAAACATCAAAACCACGGTCATACAGCATGCCCCCTGCGGCCACGATATAGTTTGAACCGCTGCTGCCCTCCCAGCCGTGAAACAGGATCACAAGGCCCTTACTGTTTTTCGGCTGAGGCGAGTAGTGACCCAGCAAACGCACACCATCACCACCATCCAGTATCCAATCCTGCTCGGCACCCAGCATCGCCTTTGAGCGTTTTCTGACTATACGGGCCCGGTAGGCACTGCTGTTAATCACCGATTGCGTGTGGGTGCTACGCAGGCCGATTGCGGGAGAAAAGACGTCAGCGGCGAGTTTGGATCGTTTCACCGGTAGTCAGTGCCTAACTTTCATAGCGACTAATAACAGCCGCCCTGGCACCATCCGCCAAAGTACGACGGGGCTGATCAATCGCATTGATGATTGGCAAAAAATGTACCTCGGCAACGGTTTTGGGCCTGGCCAGTTGACGGCAAAAATTCATCGCCATCGACTCACCCACCCGAAATGCAACTTCTTCGTCTATCTGACCATCACGCATGTAACGAACCATAACCGGTTGAACCGGACATCCAACATCCACCGCCGCCTTGAACATGCGGGCATGAAAAACCCGTATTGGTGTACCGGCCAGAATACCGCCTTCCGGAAAAATCGTGACTGCCCTACCCTGTTGCAGGCGCTGAACCATGAGTGCATTTACACCGGCCGCCGAGTCGTGACTGCCGCGTTGGTGGAAGATTGTGCCACCGGTTCTTGCTATATAATGGACTACCGGCCAGTTCTCGACTTCTGCTTTACTGATAAAACCCATCGCGCAGGCACCATGCAAAACCGGGATATCCAGCCATGATATGTGGTTTGCCGCGATCAAAACCGGTCCATTCTGCGGTTGACCGCTACGCTGCACACGTAGTCCAAAAAACCACACCAGCCTGCTTGATAGCCGGACCCCGGCACTGTCTGCCTTACGGGAGCCCTCCGCCGTTTCCAGCCGCCTGTAGTAATTTACCTGCATCAATGATGGCACAAGAAAAACCAGCAGAAAGCCTATCAATAGCAGGGATCGGAAGATAAACCGCAGGATTGAAGTAAATGTTGATATCATAATCCGGTTTAATCAGCTCCGAACTGATAGAAAGTGGCGCAAAGGTTATCACATCAGCGACAATACGCCGCGGCTATTTTTCGGTCCCATGAGTCATTTGGTCCACAGGTTTATGAAGCAATATCAGGTCAAAAATATCAATAGCGGTGCGATTTTCACCGTCAATGAGGGTGAACCCGTTTTGAACGCGGCGCTGCGTCAGGGCGTGATGTTGCCCTACAGTTGCAAAAACGGCACCTGCGGTAGCTGCAAGGGCCACCTGGAATCGGGTGAAGTTCACTACCCCTTTCATCCGCCCTTGGCGCTGAGTCGCGAGGAAATTGGTGAGGGTCAGGCTCTTTTTTGCCAGGCAGAGCCAACCGGCGACCTGGTTATCCGCGCCCGTGAAATCGAGGCCGTACGGGATATTCATATCAGAAAAATGCCGGCACGGGTGACCGAAAAAACACTGCTGGCACCCGATGTCATGTGTATAAAAATCAAGCTGCCAAATGCTCAGCGACTGCAGTTCCTGGCAGGACAATACCTGGAGATACTTTTACCCGATGGCAAACGGCGGGCATTTTCCATCGCCAGTCCGCCACAATCCGAGGACGAGATCGAGATGCACATCCGTCATGTCGATGGAGGCGGTTTCACCGGCTGGGTTTTTGACGAGTTGAAGGAGCGCGATATTCTGCGTCTCGAAGCTCCGCTGGGCACCTTCTTTATCCGTAATGACAGACTCGATCGCCCGATGATATTAATGGGTGGTGGCACGGGCTTCGCGCCTTTGAAATCCATGCTAGAAGACCTGTTGGCGCAAAATGATAAACGCCCCTTACACCTGTTCTGGGGAGCAAACAGTCAGGCCGATCTCTACATGCACAAGCAGGCCCGGGAATGGGCGGAACAACATGAGCATATTCAGTATTCAACCGCCCTGATGGAGTCGGCGGATGCAAAAGCCTCGGGAAGCTTTAACGGCTTTGTTCATCAAGCCGTGTTACAGCAGTATGAGGACCTTTCCGGTTTCGATATCTACATGAGCGGCCCGCCGGCAATGATTGATACAAGCCGCAGCGCCTTTCTGGAAAGCGGTGCTGAAAAACGGCGGATATTTTTTGATTCGTTTGAATTCGGTCTGGATGTTCCGATCAGGGTGCTGGCCAAATCCCACTAATTCCCGTCTCGCGCTTGGCTGGAATCAACCTACAGCGATAACATATCGAACTCACCGAGGTTCATCAGAAATTTCTGCGCAGCGAAATCAACACTGGGCTTATCAGTAGCCTCGGATAAGCTGCGCACACTCTCTGCAATCGCCAGCCACCAGCGCATATGATCGGCGCTAAGTTGGGCGGCCACGGGAATGAGATCATGCATCGTACTGATATTGCGGGAAGCCGCTTCCTTGAGGTTGAGTAAACTCCTGATACCAAGGTCGCTTTTGTGCAGCTTTACAAACAGTGCCTTTACCAGTTTCGGGTCTTCGTCCAGTGACTGGGAGTCGGCGGGTTCGGCATTTTCCTCAAGCAGTGCGAGATCCAAATGACTCAATATTTCCCGAAGCGCCCCACGCAGACTTAATCGCAGTTCGTTTTTACGTTCCCGTTCGAGCCGAAACTGGATGAGCGAAAACAAGCCGACCAGGAAGAAACCCTCAAGGCAGAACCCGATCAGTTCGGGTAACAGGTTATTTTGAAACGCCCCTTCGGTGCCGGACCTGAGAAAAAAGAACAGCAATAAAGATCCTGCAATACCAAACAGAATCAGCGGCGCCAATAACAACAGCCGTTTCAACTCATTGATCCTTTTCGGGCAAGGCCAGGGCCTGAACCACGGCAGCAACCTTGCGGGCTTCGTCCTGTGTCAGATCCAGGGGTATGTTTTGCAGATAAACCACCAGGTCTTCCCGTATGGGTATAGGAAAGATTTCATGAGGGCTGCGCGGCGGGTTGAGCGCCAGTTCCTCACGGGCCTGTGCCTGGCCGGCAGTATCACGTGCGGCTACCATGACCGCTTCCGGCTTTTCTCCTTCCACCGATTGGAAACCGGCTGCATCCAGAGTCCAGGATATAAAGTCTTTCAAGGCGCTACAAAGACGTTCGTTATATAGCTGAATGTTCTCCGGACGGATGGTTGAGCCCTGAAGCTTGTGAAACCGTGAACACAATTCATCAACATCCAGTAAGCGCAGGTCGGCACGCTCATGCGGTTTCAGTTGTATCAGTAAGTGTTCAGCCGCGAGTTTGCGCGAACGCGCGGTCGCCGGACTGGTAACCCCGGTAACGGCACTCTCCCTGAGAAACCTGAGAAAGGCCGTTTGTGAATAGTCTTTATCAGTCATTTGTTGCTCAAACCCCGTATTTCAACACAATCCTGCAGAGCAAGCTTAAAAGCCAATGCGTTTATCAACATCAGGTTGAGGTGAGCCGTGCCAGACCTGTCGGTAATGGTTTTGGTTCCTGGCCCTGGTTCATACGCAAGGCATTTCGAAAACAGGCCATCGCGGGCTCAAGTTCACCCTGACGTTCAAGTAGCTGACCAAAGGCGTCATAACCAAGACTGCTCGGCTCCAGTTCGAGACTTTTCACCATGTACTCACGTGCTTTACCCCATAGGGATTCACCGGCACACAAGCGCCCCAGCGCCAGGTGCAGACCGGCGTCACCGGGGTGTTTCTGCAGCCATTTCTCACACTGTTTCAAGCGTTTGATCCTGTCATCAGCAGCCGGATCGCCATAACGCAAAACCAGCGCCGGATTCCATTCATGTTTCAGACTTGTAACGATCAACGGCTCAGCGAGATCGGCACGGCCCAGCTTGGCGGCACCGATGGCAAACGCCTCGACAACTGGCGCATGCTGGCGCATGGCACGTGGTAGCTTCTTCCATGAGGACTGCAAATCTTCGGTTGTTGAAACCGAGCGCAGTTTGTTAACCGCAACCTCTTCCTCCCACTGTTGTGATTGCTCTTCATTGAGTACACCGGCTTTGCGCAACGCTGGTAGCAAGCCCTGTAACTGGTCCCAGTCACCCAACTCCCTGTAGCAACGGGACAATAGCTCAAGTACCTGTGGATGCTTGCGGCGGCGCTTGTACAGATCCTGCAGGATTGGCAGTGCAACGGCGCGACTGCCATTGGCCAGTAACATACGCGCCCTTGTCAACTCAACCAGGAAGCGCTTTTTTGAGCCGCCGCTGTCAGCCTGCTCAAGATAGTACTCGCGGCGGTCATCGGCATCCTGGCTATCTGCTGCCTGCGCTGCTGCCAGGTAATGTGCCGTGGTTTTTCCCTGCTTGCTGGCAGATTTCTCCAATGCCTTTTCAGCTGTTTTCCAGTCTCCCTCTGTCAGTGCAAGCAAGCCTTTTTCAAGTTGATTGAAGGCGCGTTGTTCACGCATTTTGCGTGCAGCCTCAACCGGCATACGCCAGATCCAGACAGCTAACTGAACCGCAAACCATAATATAAGCAGGGCCGAGACCAGGACCAGAACACTGGTTTCAACAGTCCAGCTACCAATATTGATAAGTACATGACCCGGATCTGATTTGAGTAATGGTGCGAGTGCACTCGCCAGCAGCAACAGCGCTAATATCAACAACAGAAGAAGACTGCGTTTCATTCTTCAGGTTCCGCGGTTTCTTCAGGTTCCACGATTTCAACGGGTGTTGCGGACTGTAACAGTCTGCGGCTATCCCGCAACTGGCGTAACTGTGTCCAGGGACCGCTGATGTCTGGCATTTCAGGTGCGATATCCACCCGCTTCAGGGCCGCAACTCCAAGTAACAATGCCTGAACTTCGGATGAGCCGTTCTCGAAAAATTGTTCTACCGTGGAATCAACCCTGTCCAGGGACCCGCTATAAACACTGCTGTCATTTCGCATCAATGCGAGTCGCGCCGACTCAAACTGCAACCACAATCCCTGGCGCAGGTAATCCTTGTCATCAAGGCTTAACAGGGACTGGTCTTCCGGGACCCTGCGTCTGACCGTTACCAGTGAAGACAGGGAGTGTTTGAAACTCTGCCACCAGCCCGCATCATCCGGTAACTCGGGCTCAGGCTGTGTTGTGGCTTCACCACGAAATGGCAAACCGGAAACCTTCGATTGCATATCAGTAATCTGTGATGTGAGTTGCACGCGGTCAATCACGGGCACCTGTGCCAGAGCCTGCCGCGACGCGGCAATTCGCTGTCGCACACTCAGGAACATCGGGTCGTTCAGTGCCTCAATTTGAACATCTGCTGCCTGCAAAGCAAGGTCGGCAGCGACGGGGTCGGTAAATAATTGCAATCGTTCACTAGACGCTCGCAATAGAAAATCTATTTCCGCAATATCCAGGGTCACACTGCTGTTCTGACTGGCAGCAGCAACTGTTACAAGACCTGACTCTGTTGCGGAGAGGCGTTGCTCCAGTGAACGAACACTGCCCTGTATTGCATTGATTGAAGCCTGATCCTCGCCTGTCTGACCCTGCAAACCTGCCAGTTGATTTTCAACGGTCTTTAGCCGCCCATCCCTGCGCAATTGCTCAGCCGGATCGATGGAAGGTTGTGTCGCACCAAGGCGCTCTTCAAAGGATGCAACTGATCCGGCAAGTTGCTGCTGGGATTCCTGCAAACGTGTCAATGTCTCTTTCCGCGTGACCTCCGCCGGGTCTGCCTGGCGGGTCTGCCACCACTGCCAGGCGGACGCACTGGCTACGGCCAGAGCTACCAGTAATGCCAGTATAGCGATGACCGTACCGGACGAAGCAGGTTTTTTCTCCTGCAGGAGTCTGTCCACCGGGTCAGTGGTCAAGCTATCAATTTCTTCGTTCAATTGTTCTCTTTCCATCCTGAGGCCTGTAATTGCTTGCCAGGTCGCTAGCTGTTGATGCTAACCAAATCCGCCCGGTTTGGCACCTGTTAAAAGTCCGGTACCGGTTTCAACCGGCCGTTTGCTGTTCCATCATGCGCAATACTGACTTTAGCAAATCGGGGTTTCCCGGACCATCGGCCAGTTCAACACTGCCCGCGCCACGTTCACTTAAATGGTGCTGGATGCGAGTGGAGATCACCAGCGCAGGTGAATTCAGTATTTTACCCCACAGATCCCGCGGCAGGTATTCCTCAGCGAGTTTAAGCGCCGAAATACTGGTCCAGACACTGATTAAACCATCGGAATCGCGTAAACAATCAACATTCCCGGAATCCGGTTGCAGTGGAACACGCTCATAGACCATTGCCTTGAGGGTGTTCCAGCCCAGACCGCTCAACCCTTCTGCCAGTGTCTCCCGTCCACCGGGTGCACAAAAAATGACAGCCACACCTGCATTTTCTGCCAATCCCGGTATTTGCAACAGGTCTTCACTGGTAAACCCGGATTTCGCCTGTAGATGCACCCTATAGCCGGCGGCTTCCAGGCATGCTCGAGTGGCCGAGCCAACAACGGCGATCTCCAGATCAGCGATCAGATCCTGACGGGAAATAAGAGGAAGCCCGAAATGAACGGCACGCGGACTGGTGAAAACAGCCAGCTTACGTGAACCGCTCGCAGACCAGGCCGAGCTTATATCAATATCCGGCTTGCATGCCTTGAAGTCATAAAACGGCATGACAACGGGAAACAAACCCCGGACAACAAGCTGGTCAGCCAGTTGCTGAGATGCATCATATGGGCGTGTGATAAGAACGTGTGTCATATATCCACGCTTCAGGCCCGATTTTCCTTACAGGCCCGCAATAATTTTACCGGCGCCATTGGTCAGAAGATCGGCAGCCACCCGCTCACCGAGGGCAACAGCATCCAAGGCCGGCGCTTCTCCCGAGGCCCGGATGGTTTCCTTGCCGTCCGTTGTGCTGACAACTGATTTCAAGTGGACCATGCCGCTTTCCAATACCGCGTGAGCTGCCAAAGGCACCTGGCAGGTCGCTTCCAGAACCCGGGCTACCGCTCTTTCCGCACTGGCCACGACCATGGTGTCTGAATCCGCCAGTGGTTCGATTAAAGACCGTGTTTCGCTATCGTCCTGTCTGCATTGCAGGCCGATGATGCCCTGTGTTGATGCGGGCAGCCAGTCAGGCTGTTGCAGTGTTTCAGTAATTCGTTCCCCCAAGCCTAGACGTTGCAAGCCTGCGCAAGCCAGGATGATCGCATCATATTGTCCCTCATCCAGCTTTCTCAGCCGGGTATCGACGTTTCCACGCAGATCGGCGACGTCAAGGTCAGGCCTCAATGCCAGCAACTGTGACTTGCGGCGCAAGCTCGAGGTGCCGATACGACTTCCGGCCGGCAGATCAGCCAACAGCTGACCACCCCGGCTTACCAGGGCGTCATATGGATTGGCCCTGGGCAGGACCGCATCAAGTACCAGGCCTTCTGCCATTTCCGCCGGAACATCCTTCATGGAATGCACGGCCAAGTCGGCTTCTCCATCCAGCATCGCACGTTCCAGTTCTTTCAGAAACAACCCTTTTCCGCCAATCTCCGATAACGGCCGGTCGAGGATACGATCGCCCTGGGTTACTATTTTTACCAATTCAATTTCAATGCCAGGATGCGCTACTTTCAGCAGGTCCTGCACATGGTTTGCCTGCCATAAGGCCAGTGCGCTCTTGCGTGTTGCGATTCTTAAAGCTTTTTTCATGTTAATTCCCGAATGAATTTTCTTATTGCAGGGAGATTACGACGACTCACCTGTGGACGGTCCTCACAACCATCCAACTGAAGGAAATGGCGACCATCAGGAGATTTTTCCAGCCCCCGGATGCGATTTTTTATAGCCAGCACGCTGCGATGAACACGTACGAGGATATCCGCGTACTCATTTTCAAGTTCAGCCAGCGATTGGTTGATCACTATTTTACCGTCCAAATACACCACCGTGGTGTATTTATCCTCAGCGCACAGGTAAATCACCTCACTCATCGGTATCAACTTGACCTTACCGCCCAATGTGGAACGAAGAAAAGAACCGCTTGCACTGCTGTCGGGCTTTGCCAGGAACCGTCTGGCCTTGTCCAGAGCCAGTAACAGCCGTTCTGCGCGGACGGGTTTAACCAGGTAATCGACCGCATCACACTCAAAGGCTTCCACCGCCTGGTCCGACCAGGCCGTGCAAAAAATGATAGCCGGTGCTTGTCGCTCTTGCTGCAGCATCTTTGCCAGCATCATTCCACTCAACCCCGGCATGGATATATCCAGCAACAAAACATCAGGCTCTTTTAACGGGATCAGCCGCAAGGCCTCATTACCGGTGGCAGCTTCACCTGCGACATGCACTGCCGGTGCGTCCGCCAGCATTCGTCGCAGGCGGTTACGGGCCGGCGCTTCGTCATCAATAATCAGTATTTTCAACATACGGCAAACTTAAGACGGCAAAGAACTGTTCGTCATTCTTGTGTGTGATCAGGCTGGCATTTGGCCCGAAAGCCAACTCCAACCGCTCGCGAATATTTACCAGGGCCATACCATGCCCCCTGTTGTCATACTCGTCCAACCCCAACGGATTAGAGATGGTAATGACAATATTATCCTTCTCGGCACGCCCGTAAACCTTGATTTCACCACCATCCGTACGTAACTGGATACCATGGGCAACTGCGTTCTCGAGCAAAGGCTGCAAGGTCAACGGTAACACTGAGGCGTCCTGGGGCAATTCACTCACCTGCCAATCGACACAAAGCCGGTCACCCAAACGGCGCTGCTCCATCTGCAGGTATCTTCTTGCCAGGTCCAATTCTTGCGTAAGACTGATCAAACTGTCTGCCCGACGCATGCTGCCACGAAACAGGTCCGCCAAATCCTCAATGGCGCGTTCAGCGGCGACAGGCTCTTCGGGAATAAGACTGGCGATGGTATTGAGACTGTTAAACAGAAAATGCGGCCGTATTCTGGCCTGCAAAGCCTGCACGCGCGCCTCTGACTGGGCCAGCACCTGTGCACGCCATTGAGCCCGTATAAACAGGTAACGCAACAGAGCCACACCAACCAGTGCAACGGCCAGGACACTCTGCCACACGAACACTGCAAAACCCTGCCTGCCCGGCCCCGTGCCGAGCACCGTACCGATGATGCCTGCGGTATAACTAAACGCCAGTGCAACCACGATCGCCATAAGCCAGCTACCCAGCCATGCACCACGTGTAGAAAGCCGGCCAAGCCAGGCCCTGGCAATGCACACACCCAAAGCTGACACCAACGCCAATGCCTGCGCATACAGTGATGCGATACCCAACCAGACCAGGCTGAATTCCCCCAGGGTGGCGACACCCATAAGCAACACGGAGATCTGTGTCACGGCCATAACTGCCAACAATAATCGCCAGCGACAAAACGAAGGCGGATAGACACCGCGCACCGCAGTTTTATTCTGTCTGCTGCTTACGGTTTCCGTAGAGTCATTCATTGAGTCAAAAACTGACCTGTCAGTTAAAACAGCCCTGCATCCAGCGCCCGATATCCGCAATCTCCGGTTGTGAAACAGAGTGTGGAATGGGGTAGCTGTGCCATTCAACCGGCCACTGCTTGGCTTCAAGTGCCGATTTTACATCCTGACCCAGAAAGAAAGGCACCACGGGATCATGGGTTCCATGTCCGAGAAATACCGGTGTTTCCGCGTTGGCTTTTGAATGTTCGATATGCAATCGTTCAGGAAATAACAGGTAGGCGGACAAGGCCATGATGCCGGCCAGTTTCTCCGGGTACCGCAATCCTGTATGCAAGGCCATTGCACCCCCCTGGGAAAAGCCGGCCAGTATAATTTTTGATGCAGGGATGCCCCGTGAAATTTCAAATTCAATCAACGCACGGACCTTTTCGGCGCTATGTTGGATACCCGCCTCGTCCTGGCCTTTGCTGGTGCTGATCTCGATGATGTCATACCAGGCACGCATAACCGCTCCGCCATTAACAGTTACCGGTCGCATCAAGGCATGCGGAAATATAAAACGAACCCTGGTTGCAGGAGACAAACCAAGATATGGAACGATAGGTTCAAAGTCATGGCCGTCGGCACCCAATCCATGCAACCAGATAACCGAATATTCCGGATTGTCTGCTGTGGTCACTTCTACGTATTCAAGCAGTTCCCCACCTTCTTTGCTATATGCTGATTTGCTGCTGTCCATGGCGTATAGTGTAGCAGTCATTCAATCTGGATTTGCGCACTGATGCAAACTGTCAAAACCACTTTAATAATATTGATATGTATTGTTCTGTTGGGCGCCTGCGGGAACAAGGGTCCGCTTTACCTGCCTGAGGAAAAAGCAACAACAGAACAAAACTCAGCCACGGATGCTGACGAAAAAAAAGAAAACAAAGAAAAGAAGAAGTCATCACACCTCTAGCTATGCCTCTTACATTTCAAAAAATGCATGGACTCGGCAATGATTTCATCGTGCTGGATTTGCGTCAGCAGGATTTTGTCATTGATAGAGACATTGCAAAAAGCCTGTCAAACCGCCACACCGGCATCGGTTGCGACCAGGTTCTGATTCTTTGCCAATCATCAAATGACCGGCACCTGGCAGCATTTGAGATCTGGAATGCAGACGGAAGCCGTGCCGAGCAATGTGGAAACGGCGTTCGTTGCCTGGGCCTCTACCTGCAAATGCGCGGGGAAACACCCGCCGGCCAGTTTGAACTCGCCGGCCCTGCTGGCGTGATAAAAATAAAATGTCTGGACAACAACATGGTGCGCGTCGAAATGGGACAGCCCGTATTTGTACAACAGCGGGTTCCGGTTTTGCTGGAACCCGTTGATGGCTGGTACCCGCTGCGTTTGGACGGGAAAACTTACAGGCTGGGCGCGGTCTCGATGGGCAATCCCCACGCCTTGCTGCTAATCGATGACCTCAACACCGTTGATGTTGCACAACTGGGTGCCGCCATCAGTCTGAATCCGGCCTTTCCACAGGGTTGTAACGCAGGTTTCGCAGAGATCACTGACCGCCAAAATATACGCCTGCGGGTCTTCGAACGAGGGTCTGCTGAAACCAGCGCCTGTGGCTCCGGTGCCTGCGCTGCAATGAGCATTCTGCGCCGGGCCGATATGGTTGATCAAACAGTAAACGTGACTCAGAAGGGCGGAAGCCTTACAATAACGTGGACGGGGGGGCTAGATTCCGTCATTATGACGGGACCTGCAACTCACGTTTATGAAGGGAAAATTGCATGAGTGACAACACCAGGTCAATTGAAGATATCGTTTCAAAATATCTGCTCCAGAACCCTGATTTTCTGGAGCAGCAACCTTCGTTGTTGAAGCATTTGGAACTGAATCATGCCAGCGGTCCGGCAGTTTCCCTGATCGAAAGACAGGTGCAATACCTGCGTCAGCAGAATGAAGCACTTGAACAACAGCATAATCAACTGATACAAATCGCAGCAGAAAACGAAAAACTCATGTCCCGTTTACACCAGTTGACGCTGGAGTTAATGTCCATAGGTGATCTGCCGTCATTCTTTGATTCGCTTGGCGATGCTTTGTTAACTGAATTCAAAGCAGATATTCTCAACATCACACTGTTTGGGTTGAAAATTGAAGCGGGGCCAAAAACACCTTTATATCATACCCGTCATGATGATCCGGACTTACAACAGTTTCAGGACCACCTTGACAAAGGCCAAAGTGTTTGCGGCCGGCTAAACCGAAACAAACGTGATTTCCTGTTTGGCACACGTGCTCAGTGGGTGGAATCCATGGTATTGGTTCCGATAGGCAAGGCTGGAATGCTGGCCATCGGCAGCAGCGACCCGGCACGCTTTTACCCCGGGATGGGAACGCTTTTCCTTGATTTACTAGCGAATGTTGTTACCAGCCGCCTGGCATTGGAAGCTCCACAAAAACAACGTAAATCAGCCTGACGGGGTCGATCCCAGCGCGAGTTTGAGTTTCAACCCGGCATACGCCTTCACCCGCAAAAACCTGCAAAGCCTACGCTGTCCGAAAATCTGGTGTAAGCTGACCGGTCATGAAGAAACACGTCGAAAATTTCTTTGTTTACCTTAAAAATGAACGTGGCTTGTCTGCGCGAACCCTCATAGCCTACCAGCGTGACCTTGATTTGTTATTAGGGTATTTGGAAGCAGAGGAAATCGACCAGCCTACCGAGGTCACCCAACACCATATTCGTGCATTTATTGCTCAAAGACACCGGCAGGGCCTGGGTGGTAAATCCCTGCAACGCCTTTTATCTGCTGTGCGCAGCCTGTTTCGTTGGATGTTGCGTGAAGGGCTCGCAGAACACAACCCCGCCACACCGGTGAGAGCACCCAAAAGCCCGCGACATCTGCCGGCAACACTGGATGCTGACAGCATTGGCCAACTACTGGACATACCCTGCGATACACCGCTGGCCATTCGCGACAAAGCCATTATGGAGCTGTTTTACTCATCCGGCTTACGCCTGTCCGAATTGGCAGGCTTGAGATGGGAGCAGCTTGACCTCGCCTCCGGCATGGTGACGGTTACAGGTAAAGGTAATCGCACCCGAATGGTGCCGGTCGGCCGCATGGCTTCAGAGGCACTTCTGGAATGGCGTAAAGCACGTGTAAATTTCGCTTCATTTGAAGAACCGCATGTTTTTGTAAGTCAAAGGGGCAACCCTATAGCAGTTCGCACGATTCAGGCCCGCATACGCCACTGGGCAAAGCACCAGGGCATTCCACAGAATATTTACCCGCACTTATTGAGGCATAGTTTCGCGAGCCATATGCTGGAGTCATCCGGTGACCTGCGTGCTGTGCAGGAGCTACTGGGACACGCCGATATCTCGACGACACAAATATACACCCACCTCAACTTTCAACATCTTGCAAAGGTCTACGACAAGGCGCACCCGCGGGCGAAGAAGAAATAACCAACTATTCTTCTTTTTCAAACCACTTATAAATAACCGCAGCAATCACCGCACCCGCCATCGGAGCCAGCCAGAACATCCACAGTTGCTTCAATGCGATACCACCTTCCAACAAAGCGGGACCGGTACTGCGTGCCGGATTAACCGAGGTATTGGTTACCGGAATACTGATCAGGTGAATCAGCGTCAAACCCAGGCCAATGGCGATAGGTGCAAACCCGGCAGGCGCCCGTTTGTCAGTTGCGCCCAGTATGATAAGCAGGAACATCAAGGTCATAACAACTTCGGTGGCAATACCGGCACCCATTGAATAACCCTGGGGAGAATGCTCGCCAAATCCATTGGAAGCCAGACCCCCGGCATAACCTTCTGTACCGCTGGCAATGTAAAACAAAACGGCAGAAGCCACGATAGCCCCCAGAACCTGGGCAATCATGTAAGCGGGCATGTCTGAGCTTTTAAAGCGACCGGCAACCGTCAAACCCAATGTAACTGCAGGGTTCAGATGACAACCCGAGATATGACCGATGGCAAACGCCATTGTCAGAACCGTCAGGCCAAATGCCAGTGCAACACCTGCGTAAGCGATACCTACATCCGGTAAGCCTGCAGCCAGAACAGCACTGCCGCAACCACCCAAAACCAACCAGAATGTGCCGATAAACTCAGCAGCAGATCGTTTGCTCAAACTCATATTTCTCTCTCCCTCTCAAATTAAATTGCACTGCAAAAACACCATGCTTACTCTCAAAACACCGGGAGTAGGCCTCTTGCTCTTTTTTATACTAACTCAAAATTCAAACCTTCAGGTTACAACTTGTGAACGGCGCTGTATCAGTATTTGTGCCAGTTTTAATCCAACCCAGTAACCCGCATAAGCCATCACGAACCAGATCCAGACCTGATCCGTATCTATTCGCTTAATCCAGTAAGCCGGCCAGACCATAGCGGTAATAAAATTCATCAACGCCTGAACAAACATCTGCACGAGGACATTAAAATTGAGCTGTTTTAAAAAGTCAAAAAAGCCGCCGAAATTCGAAATCGTGGAAATGATTTCGAGTACCTCCACGACAATATAGGTAAAAAAAGCCACGATACCGTAAAAGCCGCCACCAAATTTAGCCCACTTTCTTTGAAGAGGATGTAATTGCCTCGATTCCTCTTTTTTTTCTGCCCTGGTTTTCTTTTTACTACCCTTTTTACGACGCTGGGACATCGCTTTTATTTCACGCTTCAATGCCTCGACATCCGAAGATTCCTTGAAATGCCCACCCTGAAGAGCCCACCAGACCAGTGCCAGGGTAAAAATACCTATCGGTACTCCCACCATCAACAGTGCCCAGAAAATTTCAATCAGAAACCCCACAACCCGTCCTTCCTGTTTGTTAGCAGGCTCGCCCGCATATTTCACCAGTATCCCGGAATTTGGCGCCGGACAGATGCCACTGGGCGCCGGACTGGACTGAAGGCCATAGCCGTCGCTATGGCCTGAGGGAAGATCAAGCCCAGTGGTATATGAACAAGCCAGAGCCGGGATAGGTATCGGGCCGGGTACGGAGTGTACCATGGGATTTATTTGAAATAATGTCTTTTAATTCAGACAAATCATTTACTTATACCGAGGCTCGCTACCGACTGGTGAAATATGCGGGCCCGTAGTGTACGACATGCTTGCAATCCACTATAGGTATCCCCACGTTTGATTCACGCATTCATAAGGAGTAACGCGTGGAACAATATCGGGGAACAACCATTTGTTCGGTCCGCAGGGGCAACAAGGTGGTTATGGGTGGAGACGGCCAGGTAACACTTGGCAATACCGTTATGAAATCCAATGCACGGAAGGTTCGGCGTATGCATAAAGACCAGGTTATCGCCGGTTTCGCCGGTGCTACAGCCGATGCATTCACATTGTTTGAACGCTTTGAAGGCAAACTGGAAAAATATTCCGGCAACCTGGTTCGGGCTGCAGTGGAAATGGCAAAAGACTGGCGTACCGACCGGATGCTGAGACGCCTGGAAGCCCTTTTGGCAATTGCCGACAAGGACAACTCATTACTGATTTCCGGTAACGGTGATGTCATCGAGCCGGAAAACGGCCTGATTGCCATCGGTTCCGGCGGCCCGTTTGCACAATCCGCTGCAATGGCCTATCTGGACGGTACGGAATTAGACGCAGAAGCCATCGTCAGAAAGTCTTTGAAGATCGCCTCTGATATCTGCATCTATACCAATGACAACATCATTATTGAAACTCTGGATACCGAATAAATGTCACAAATGACCCCACGCGAAATCGTCCAGGAACTGGACGAACATATCATCAGCCAATCAGACGCCAAGCGCGCCGTTGCCATCGCCCTGCGTAATCGCTGGCGCCGGATGCAGGTAGAAGAGGATCTGCGTAACGAAATCACACCCAAAAATATACTGATGATTGGCCCGACCGGTGTTGGTAAAACTGAAATCGCACGGCGCCTGGCAAAATTGGCCAATGCGCCATTTATCAAGGTGGAAGCCACCAAGTTCACCGAAGTGGGTTATGTTGGCAAGGATGTTGAATCCATTATCCGCGACCTCGTGGATTTCTCCATTAACATGCTTCGGGAGCAGGCAGTAGCAAAGGTCGGCGCACGTGCAGAAGACGCTGCCCGCGACCGCGTGCTGGACATTCTGTTGCCAAAGCCCAATCCCATTGGTTTCGCAAACGAACCTGAGCCGGTGGATGACAGCCAGGCATCGACACGCCAGAAAATGCTACGCAAATTATTGGCTGGCGAACTGGATGACCGCGAAATCGAATTTGATGCAACGTCACAGATCGGTGTAGAAATCATGACCCCGCCGGGCATGGAAGAAATGGCCAGTCAGTTGCAGGGTATGTTCCAGAACATGGGTGGCAATAAACCACAGAAACGCAAAATGCGCATCAAGGATGCCATACCTTTGCTGATCGAAGAAGAGTCGGCAAAACTGATCAATGACGATGAGATCAAGCAACAGGCATTGGAAAGCGCTCAACAAAACGGCATTGTATTTATCGATGAGCTGGATAAAGTTGCCAAGCGCTCTGAATACGCCGGCGCTGATGTATCACGCGAAGGTGTACAGCGCGACCTCTTGCCCCTGGTGGAGGGCTGCACTGTTTCTACGCGTTATGGCATGGTTAAAACAGACCATATGCTGTTCATCGCATCCGGTGCATTTCACCTGGCCAAACCCTCAGACCTGATTCCTGAATTGCAGGGCCGCTTGCCGATCCGTGTGGAGTTACGTGCCCTGGATGCCGATGACTTCACGCGCATACTGACGGAACCCAAGGCCTCATTGACCCAGCAGTACACTGCCCTGATGGCGACCGAGGGCTTTGACCTGAAGTTTGGTGAGGACGCTGTGAGACGCATTGCTGAAATCGCAGAACAGGTCAACGAGTCTACCGAGAACATTGGTGCGCGTCGTTTACATACCATTCTGGAGCGCCTGCTCGACAGCTTGTCGTACGATGCGCCGGACCGAAGCGGGGAATCCATTCTGTTGGATGCAGATTACGTCAACCAGCATCTTGAAGCGCTTGCCTCGAATGAAGACCTGAGCCGGTTTATTCTCTAGGGAGTTTCTGAACAGACCCGACATTGCCAGTATTCATGGTGCCTTTACAGGATGCTGGTAACAATAAACTCACGCGTTTGAACAAAAAGCAGTAGCATACGGGAGAAATCCGACAATGGCAGAGTCCACCATCATCAAAGCGGGCAGCATGCTGGACGTCAGATCCGGCAAACTGAGCGGTCCGGTTACAGTTGTTATCGAGGACGGACTGATCAAGGCCGTCAATCCCGCTACTCTGCCTGATAATGCAAACCTGATTGAGCTGGGAGGCAGGACATTACTGCCCGGCCTGATGGATATGCATACACACCTGACCCTGGATTTCTTTACGGGTGATGACTGGGTCACGATGCCGGTTTTGGAATCCGCCCCCGACTGGGCCATTCGGGGTGTGGTGTTTGCGGACCTGACATTGCAGGCAGGTTTTACAACGGTGCGCGATGTCGGTGCCAATGCCGGGTTCCCGGATGTCGCGTTGATGCGTGCCATTGACCGGGGCATGATTGCCGGACCAAGAATGTGGCCGGCCGGTCACTATATTTCCATGACCGGCGGACATTGCGATGTTACCGGTTTTGCACCCGGGATACTGGAGTTGGGCCCCAAACAGGGCATTGCTGATGGCGTTGATGAAGTCATCAAAGCGGTACGATATCAGGCCAAGCATGGTGTACGGCTTATCAAGGTCTGTGCCACTGCCGGCGTATTTTCGTTTTCCGGGTCCGCGGACATAGGCGCACAACAGTATTCCCTTGAAGAACTGCAGGCGATTGTGCGTGAAGCGACCAAACTCGGATTGAAAGTGGCTGCCCATGCACATGGCACTGAAGGTATCAATGTGGCCATCTTGGCTGGTGTTGCCTCCATTGAGCACGGTTCAATTTTGTCGGACGAATCCATACGCCTTATGAAAAAACACGGCACTTACCTGGTGCCCAACCTGTATATCAACGACATTGATTTACCGCCTGATACACCAAAGGCAACACGCGACAAAAATGAGTACCTGAAACCATTGGTTGTGCAAAGTCTGCAAAAAGCCTACAAGGCCGGTGTCAACATGGCACTGGGTACCGACTCAGGTGTGTATAAGCATGGTGAGAATGGTCGCGAGTTTGCAGCACTGGTCAAAAACGGCATACCGGCATTGCACGCAATACAAATGGCCACCATTAACGCCGCAGATTTACTGGGTGTTAATGATCGTGGCGAGATCGTCCCGGGTAAACTGGCTGACATCATAGCGGTTGACGGAAATCCTTTGGAAAACATCGAACTGATGGAAGACGTCAGCTTTGTGATGAAGGGCGGCCAGGTATACAAAAACAAATAGCCGCTGTGTTGTCGTGTGGGGAGCCAGGGTGGGTAGTGACTGCCAGGACTCGCCACAAGTACAT
>Ga0055584_100001522_pt1 | contig 22785 bp, 24 predicted proteins | sample OSDHelmetaG_FD_58716 | JGI IMG/M metagenome (GOLD analysis project Ga0055584, IMG submission 58716) | Pelagic marine sediment microbial communities from the LTER site Helgoland, North Sea, for post-phytoplankton bloom and carbon turnover... | ecosystem: Environmental > Aquatic > Marine >...
GGAGAGCGCTACAATGGCATTGTAGAGGTCATCGGTTCGATTCCGTTCGGCTCCACCATTTTATTTCAAGATTTTGGTTTGTTTACGACCGTTGCGGCATAAGTCGTGACGGTGCTTTGTATGCGTATGCGTTAAATATTTTGCGTTAACCAAATTTACATCTGTCTCGCTTAGGGTTATTTGCGTGCGTGGCAACTTTGACGATATGGGTGGAATAAAGTGGCAGCGGTATCCCAAGACCAGGATCAGAATCAAAGGGCCGGACGAGACATCGGCCTGGATATGGACGATCTTGGTCTGTTTTTTCATCGGGAATGGAATTACGGGAGCAATGCCATCGTCGGTTGGACGCCGGTGGATGGTGGTATCGAGTTCATCGTCGCGCCAGTCCTAACACTCTTTAGTGCGACTGATTTGCACCGGCGCATTTTCCATGGCGACCGTTTGATGGGGGCGGGTACTTTTCACCGGGTGTCTGCCGCTTTGGAAGTGGAGCCTATTTTTGCGCCGTTGGAAGCATCAATTGCGTCACGGGACCCAATGGCGTTGAAGCGGCTTATGGATCCTACCATTCGGCCGTACATCGTAAGTAAAACCCGCGAGCGCGCTTGCTTCCTTCTCGATATCTCTGGTTTCTCGTTGTTTAGGCCGGAAGAGCAGGCAGCCCAGCTGAGCCTGCTCTGGTACTCGCTCAACATCGCCGAAGAAAAGGCACGTCAGCATGAAATTCATGTGGACCTTGCGCGATCGACCACCGGCGACGGATTTTATGTTTGGAATCGCATGAAAGGTTACCGCGCCGACGTTGATTTGTTTTGTGTGCTCATGTTGGCGCTTTCGCACCATGCGTTGCAGCAGCGAGAGGTTACGGGTCCGTTCTCACCAACGATTCGCAGCTGTTTTTCCATCGGCAGTCATTACAGCTACCATCATTTGGACCAGGGAAGCCGCATGGAGAATGATTATATTGTCGGTGACCTCACCATCGAACTGGCTCGGCTCATCGAGCACGCTAAGGCGAATCAAATTTTAATTGGCGAATTTAACCGTTTGGAAGATTCAACGGGCGAACAATCGGCCACACAGGACTTTTTGAAGTCTGTAGAAGCCAAGCTGAGCGGCCTCATGAATGTGGAAATGAACGATCTGAAGATTGCACACATTTCCGCATATCTTACCGGCGCGAAGCAAGAAGGTGCATTTCAAGCGCGGCGCTTAGCCGTGCGCGACAAGCACGATATGGAGCACCATGCTTTTAACGCCAAGGTGAACCTGTTTTTTTGGGACGAAGATCCGATTTATTTGGGACTACAGGACGTTGATGTTGCGCGTCACTTTTAGAATTCGTAACGGTGCAATCCAATTCGGTAAGCATTTGATTAAGTTTTGATGACAACGCTGGCCGGGGCAAGCTCGTCCGCTGGCCCGACATGTTCTTGCCATCTGCTGTTGGCAGATTTGGCGCGGAACATTCCCGTTGTCACCACTTTTCTTTCTTGAGGCACGCAAAGCAGGTTTATTGCGACCAAGCGCCCGAACACGTTTTCGTGGTTGCCAAAAAAATTGTCTGGATTGAATAGATAGTTGAGGTGCCAGTAGACGTCGTAGTCAAGGTCGAGCAGAAAGGCGATGAGTTTCTCGGATCTATCTTCGCGATCATTCTCCACATGTAGAAACGGTCGATGCTGTGCAATTGTTTCACGCGCACCGGTCAGGACGGGTTTCTCCATACCCTCCGCATCCACCTTGATCAGATTGCACCGGGAAAGTTTGAGGTCGTCGATAGGCGCAACCATGACGGCCTCGGTGCCGGTATCGGGCTGTAGCGAAATCGCACCGAAATTGCCGTCATTGCCGTAATCCACAAGGGGAACGAAAAGCCTGTCCTGCTTTTCGCCCGCACCTTGCAAAAAGGAGTGCGTGTTGGATATTTGATTAAGCATCAAATTGGCGTTGAGCATTTGATGCACAATTCGTTGTGGCTCCCAACAGAAAACTTTTCCACTGTGTCCAACTTTGTGTGCGAGTGGGATAGTGCACGCGCCAATGTTTGCGCCGATGTCGAGGACAACGTCACCCGGCTCGACCAAGGCTTCCAGAACGGTCATTTCTGCGAGGCTATACTCGCCATACTGATCGTAAGAGCCCCCCACATAGCGGTCCTTCTTGAAATAGCACATAAGGCCATGGCGGACTTGCTTAAGGCGCATGACGGCGTTTTCGACGATTGGTGCGGTGCGAATGGGGGCCATGGGTGCTAGCAGTATTCAGGTTTGGTGAGGTGTTACAGGAGGCAGTGTACCGCGCGATCAAGATTTATACAGCGTCACTTTTACGCTGGGCATTCCCGATATTCGACGCGGGATAGCGAGTCTGGTTATTAGGCTTTAGAATAGCGCTATGAAATTAAATCCAAAGGGAGATTACCATGCCAATTGAAACGGCTGATCGTTTACTAGAAATCGAAGAGGCACTGCTGATCGGTGCGGGCGCCAGCGAAGAAGAGGCAAAGATTGTAGCGCGTCATTCTATTGATTCGAATTTGGCGGGCCATGACTCGCACGGCATTATTAAGATTCCGACATATATTCAACGCGTTAAAGACGGCCATATCGTGCCGGGCGCACCGTTTGAGATCGAACGCGAAACGCAAGGCACAACCCATATCAACGGCAATTGGGGCTTCGGCTACGTGGTTTCCGAGCGCGCCATGAAAATCACCATTGAGAAGGCGAAAAATTGTGGTGTGGCCGCGACTACCGTTTACCAGCAGAGCCATGTGGGCCGCCTCACTGACTATCCTATGATGGCTATTCAGGAGGGGATGATCTGCATGATGACCGCCGATTCTGGTCGGTCGAACAAAGCGGTGGCACCGTTTGGTGGTCGCGAATCGCGCCTTGGTACAAACCCGATTTGTATTGCTATGCCGTCGAATTTGGACGGGCCATTCTTTTTCGACTTTGCGACCAGTGCCGGTGCATCGGGCAAGTTGGAGGTGGCGCTGAGCCGCGGTGAGCAGGTACCTGAAGGTTGGTTGATCGACAGCGACGGTAACCCCACCACGGACCCTGCCAAGCAGCGGGCCGGTGGCGCGATCCTACCGCTGGGTGGGGCGGAAGGCTACAAAGGCTATGCGCTTTCGGCGATGGTTGAGTTGATGTCCGGCGTTTTGCCCGGTCTCGGTTTTGGCATAGACCCGAAGGGCAGGCACAATGACGGCACGTTCATGGCGTGCTTTAACGTAGCGGCATTCCGTGATTTGGAGACCTTTAAACAGGAGGTGACCGAATTTGCCGAGTATCTAAATACGACACCACCGCAGCCGGGCGTCGAGCGTGTCTATTACCCGGGCGAACCAGAGCACATCAAAACGCAGCAAAAGCTCAAAGACGGTATTTTTGTCGAAGACAAGACATGGGAAAAATTGACAGCCCTTGCCGTCGAGTTTGGCGTGGCCGAGAAATTGGGGCTGGGTTAGACTGTTAGCAGTAACAATGCGGGAGTGGGGACTCCCGCATTCGTTATGGGTATCAAAGGGATTCCAAAAGCATGACAGGCGACAAAGCCTGCCTGGTTACCGGAGGCGCGGGGTTTATCGGACGCCATTTGGTCACTCAATTGGTGGCGGATGGATATCGTGTGCGTGTGCTGGACATCGCAACCAGCGGGCAATTCGAGCAGGGCGTCGAGTTTGTACACGGTTGTATCACTGATAGCGATTGCGTCCGAACGGCGCTTTCCGGCATTGATGTGCTGTACCATGTGGCCGGTAATCCTAACCTCTGGTTGCCGGATAAATCCCATTTTGGATTGATCAACTGTCATGGCACTGATGTGGTGTTACGTGAAGCCGCCCGGTTTGATTTAGAGCGAATTGTTTTTACCTCCACGGAATCGATTTTAATCGGAAAGAAGCCCGAACCGGGCTCGGTGATCGACGAAACGGTCCAGCGAAAGCTACAGGATATGCCGGGGCCCTATTGCAGGTCTAAGTTCAGAGCGGAATCCATTGCGCTCAAAGCAGCGGACCGCGGGCAGCCGGTCGTGATCGTTAATCCGACATTACCGATCGGCCCCGGTGACCTCAGCGTCACGCCACCCACAAGAATGCTATTGGGTTTCCTCAATGGAAAGCACCCGGCTTTCTTGGAGTGTTTGCTCAATATGAATGATGTTCGCGATATTGCGCGCGGGCATATTTTGGCCGCGGAAAAAGGGCGTATTGGCGAACGTTATATTCTTGGCAATGAAAATATACATCTCAGCAGTCTACTAAAATTGTTGGGAGACTTATCCGGTTTGCCGATGCCACGGCGAAAGGTGCCGTATTGGTTGGCCTACCTCACCGCATGTGTCGATGAAACGGTCTCCGATTGGGTCACCGGTAAGCCGCCGCGTGCGCCGCTGACCGGTGTGCGGTTGGCGTGCACAGAAGCAACATTGGACAGCTCAAAAGCTGCGACGGAACTAGGCATGCCGCAACGCCCCATCGCAGAATCATTGGGGGATGCTGTGCGGTGGTTAAAAGACGTGGGTTATACGCGCCGTCCCATGCCCAAACTCATCGCGTAAGCCGGGCTCCTCGCTTATCTTGTTTTACCCGCGAGCGTGCCTTACGGTGCCGACGGTAATTCGCCAAAGAGAACCGCTTAAATGTCACAACGATATGATTCATTCGAAGAATTTTGGCCGGTTTATCTGCGCGCCCATAGCAAGCCCGGAACGCGCGTCTGCCATTATTTTGCAACGGTAATAGGAGTGGGGTGTGCGCTGGCAGCAGCGATCACACAAATCTGGTGGCTAATACTGGTAGGAATTGTCGGTGGCTATGGTGTCGCAATTGCGAGCCATCCGCTCATCGAAGGCAACAACGCTTTGGTGCGCCCGCACACGGTTTGGGCGGCGTGTTCGGATATGCGCATGTTTGCGTTTGCGATCACGGGGCGGCTGAAAGATGAGTTGGTTAAACACAGAATAGGGAAGGTTGATTAATGGCTGATATGCAGTTTGGGTTGATGATTCGCGGACAATTCCCGCAAGAAGAAGATATGCGGGTTCGTTTTGCGGAGATGGTTGAACAGGTTCGCTTAATCGATAAGCTCGGTTTTGCGTCGCTGACCAAGGGTATGCATTACTCTTCATCGCCGATGCAGGTTTTCAATCAAACTATCTTTCATTCACGCATGGCGGCGGAATCGGAAAATTTGCGTTTTAATTTTGGCATTATTCTATTAGCGCTTCACAAGCCGCTGGATATTGCCGAGCAATTGGCATCGCTCGACGTGATGACCAACGGGCGGGTGATATTTGGCGCCGCCCTTGGATATCGAGAAGTGGAGCTGGCCGCCTTTGGCGTGCAACGCAAAGAAATTGTTCGCCGACTGACGGAAAATGTTGAAGCGATCAAGCGGCTTTGGACCGAAGATTCCGTATCCATGAAAGGCACGTTCTTTGAATTGCTGGATGCCAGTTGTTCGGTGAAACCTATTCAAGACCCGCACCCGCCGATTTGGATTGGCGCAAATGCAGACCCCGCCATCGAGCGGGCCGCGCGGATCGGGGATTGCTGGTATGTGAACCCCCATAACCGGATGGATACGATCCGCCACCAAATTGATGTGTATAAGCGCGCGCTCGATAAGGAGAACAAGCCGTTTCCGACAGAATTTCCAGGTCGCCGTGAATGTTTTGTCGCATCGTCCCGAGAGGAGGCATTGCGCCTTTGCCAGCCTTACTTGGCAAAAAAATATGAGGTCTATCATGCTTGGGGGCAGGACAAGGTCATGCCTGAAGGCGATAACAACTTCGATGTCGACTTCGATGAATTAATCAAGGATCGCTTCTTCTTGGGCGGCCCCGACGAAGTTGCCGAACAGATTATTAAATATAGCCGCGAGACCGGCATCAACCATCATGTGTTCAGTGTCCAATGGCCGGGCATGCCTCAATCCATGGCGCTCGATACCATCAATATGCTCGCCGAAGAGGTGTTCCCTAAGGTTCGTCAGGGAATGTAAATTACACAGAACTCTAAGAGGGAAGAGACATGGCTGATATCCAACTAGGCCTGATGACCCGCGGGCAATTTCCGCAAGAAGATGACATGCAGGTACGCATCGAAGAGATGTTTGAGCAGGTGAGGCTTGCCGATAAGCTCGGTTTTTCGTGCCTTACCAAAGGCATGCATTATTCAAGCGCGCCACTGCAGGACATGCAGATGGTCCCGTATCTGTCGCGCGCCATGGCGGAAACTAAAAACATGCGGCTCAACATGGGTATCGTGTTGCTGGCCCTGCATAAGCCCCTTGATTATGCGGAACTTGTTGCGACCATGGATGTGCTCTCCGGTGGGCGCGTCATTTTTGGTGCCGCCCTTGGCTACCGGGAAGTGGAACTGAAAGCGTTTGGCGTACAACGCAAAGAGATTGTCCGCCGCTTTACCGAGAATATTGAAGCCATTAAACGGCTTTGGACCGAAGATAAGGTGACCATGAAAGGCACGTTCTTCGAATTGGAAGACGCTTCGTGCTCGGTGAAGCCGGTGCAAAAACCACGACCGCCGATTTGGATTGGCGCTAACGCGGACCCGGCAATTGAACGCGCGGCGCAGATTGGCGATTGTTGGTATGTAAATCCCCATAACCGCAATGACACGCTACTGCGGCAATTGGATGTTTATAAGCGTGCCCTCGACAAGGCGGGTAAGCCGTTCCCGGATGAATTCCCCATGCGAAAAGAAGTGTTTGTTGCCGAGACACGCGAGAAGGCACTTGAGATCGCTAAGCCGGCAATCAGTTTGAAATACCAAGTCTATCATTCTTGGGGCCAGGACAAGGTAATGCCAGAGGGCGACAACAATCTCGATCTCGATTGGGAAGAACTGATCGACGATCGGTTTGTGTTGGGCTCTCCGGATGAGGTGACCGAACAGTTACTCGATCTCCATAAGACCATGGGTGTGAACCATATTATTGCCAGCCCGCAAGGCGCGGGTATGCCCCAAGGCCAGGTGCTGGAATCGCTGCATCTCCTGGGCGAAGTGGTTTTACCGAATTTGAAAAGTGCTTAAAGGCGCGCCTAAAGAGAGGAAATACAGCTAATGGATATGCAATTTGGTGTGATGTTGCGCGGCCTGTTCGACTGGGACGACGATATGACTGTCCGCTTCGAAGAGCTAATGGAGCAAGCGCGCCTTATCGACAAGCTTGGTTATGATTGCATCACCAAGGGCTCGCATTTTTCCACCTACCCGCATCAGGAAATGACGCAAATACCGTTTCTTTGCCGTGTTATGGCCGAAGCACCGAACGTGCGTTTGAATGCTGGCATTGTACTTTTGGCTTTGCATAATCCGATGGAAGTAGCCGACTATTTTGCCACCATGGATTTGATGTCCGGTGGGCGAATGATTTTTGGCTGTGCGCTTGGCTACCGGGATGTGGAATTCAAAGCCTTCGGCGTGAAGAAAGGGACCGGCGTTAAGCGGTTTGAGGAAAACCTCACTGCAGTGCGCCGCCTTTGGACCGAAGAAAAAGTCTCCATGGTGGGCTCCACATTTGAGCTTGATGAAGCGCGCACTTCCGTGCCGCTACAGCAGGACCCGCATCCACCCATTTGGATTGGCGCCAACGCGGATAAAGCCATTCAACGCGCCGCTCGAATGGGCGATTGCTGGTATTTGAATCCGCATCAGAAGGTGGAAACGCTCCTTCGCCAAATGGATATTTATAAGGAAGAGCTGGAGAAACATAACAAGCCATTCCCGACGGAACTTCCGATTCGCCGTGAAGTGTTTTGCGCGCCGACCCATGACGAAGCGGTGGCGATTGCCGGCCCTTACATCAAAGGTATGTACGATGCCTACAAGACTTGGGGACAAGATACAGTCATGCCCGAGGAAGACCGCGACATCACCCAGGAATATGCGGAATTGGCGAAAGATCGCTTTATCGTCGGCGACCCGGACGAAGTGGCTGAAGAGATGATCCGCTACAATGAGGTGCTCGGCGTTAATCACATTATCATGAGCGTCCAAGGAGTGGGCATGCCGCAAGGCCAGGTGCTCGACACACTCACTCTCGTCGCGGAAGAAGTGATGCCGAAGGTGCGCGCCGCCTAATTACGCAGAAGGACAGGTCCGATGGTTGATATGAAATTCGGGTACATGACCCGAAGCCAGCATACCCACGATGAGGATATGAGCGCGCGCTTTGAAGAGCTGCTCGAACAAGTGCGTCTGCTCGATAAATTGGGCTATTCGTCGTTCGCCAAGGGCAACCATTTTTCGAGCGACCCATTTTATGAGTTTCAGCAAATGCCGCTCATTTGTCGGCTCATGGGCGAGGCGCCGAATATGCGGTTTATAGCGGGTATTGTTCTGCTGTCGCTCCACAAGCCGCTTGAGGTCGCCGAGTATTTTGCTTCTATGGATATGATGTCCGGTGGGCGCATGGTGTTTGGTTGCGGCCTCGGTTATCGCGACGTGGAGTACAAGGCTTTTAATGTCCAAAAGGGCACGGGCGTTGTGCGGTTCGAGCAAAACTTGGAGGCGATCAAGCGTCTTTGGACCGAAGATAAAGTCACCATGAAGGGCGATTATTTCGAACTCGATGGGGCGTCTGTTTCGATGCCCTGTGTGCAAGACCCGTATCCACCCATTTGGATTGGCGCAAATGCAGATGTCGCTGTGGATCGTGCGGCGCGGATGGGTGACATTTGGTACATCAGCGCGCATCACCGCAAAGATACGCTACTACGGCAAATCGATTTTTATAAAAGCTGTTTGGATAAATACAAAAAGCCATTCCCAACAGAATGGCCGCTGCGGCGGGAGGTTTTCGTCGCCGATTCTCGCGAAGAAGCGATTGAAGCGGTACGTCCCTATCTCGGCCTGAAATATGCGACCTACCATGCATGGGGTCAGTCCGAACCAATGCCCGAAGGCGAGACGTTGGGCTTGGATTTCGATGATCTTTTAGAGAACCGATTTATTTTCGGCACCGCCGACGAAGTGGCGGAGGAAATTGTCGATTACTGCAAATTATTCGGCACCAATCATTTCATCACCAGCTGTCAGTGGCCTGGAATGCCCCATAGCTTGGTGATGGAGGGCATCCATCGGTTTGCCGAAGACGTTATGCCGCGAGTTCGCCAAGGGCTCTAACGAGAAAAAAATAAGAAGGATTGTTGGAATGAAATACGGCCTCTTTATTCGCGGGCAGTACCGCCAGGACGAACCGGACCTTAAAGCGCGCTTCGATGAATTGATGGAGCAAGTTCGTGTGGTCGAAGCGCTCGGCTTCAGCGACCTGTTAAGCGGCATGCATTATGCGGGTTATCCGCTGCAGCAATTTCAATTGATGCCGTTCTTGGCCCGCGCTATGGCGGAAACGGAAAAATTACGCCTGGTCACGGGCATTATTCTTCTATCGCTTCATAAGCCGCTTGATATTGCCGAACAGATGGCATCCCTCGACGTCATGTCCGGCGGGCGCATGGTTTTCGGCTGCGGTCTTGGCTACCGGGATGTCGAATTTCAAGGCTTTGGCACCCAACAGAGCGAGCGCGTGCCGCGGCTGATTGAAAACTTGGAAGCAATCAAGCGTCTTTGGACCGAAGAACATGTTAATATGAAAGGGTCGCATTTCGACTTGGTCGACACCACGCTCTCTATGCGCCCCTGTCAAAAACCGCATCCGCCGATTTGGATGGGGGCGAATGCGGATGGTGCGGTTCGGCGCGCCGCAGAGCTGGCAGATACCTGGTTCATCAACCCTCACCAACGCATGGATACGATTGAGCGTCAGCTCGATGTTTATAAGAGTGCGCTTGATGAGTTCGGCAAACCTTTTCCTAGCGAACTCCCGCTGATGCGCGAAATTTTTGTTGCGGAAACCCGTGACAAAGCGAAAGAAATTGCCAGGCCTTATTTAGAAGAGAAATATAAGGTTTATCACCAATGGGGTCAGGATAAGGCGATGCCGGAAGGTGACGACAATCTTGATCTAGATTTTGACGAGCTTACACGTGACCGTTTCCTGTTCGGTTCGCCGGACGAGGTTGCCGAACAAATTATCGGTTATGAGAAACGCCTTGGCGTCACTCATATGGTGCTCGGCATGCAAGGGGTTGGCATGCCGCAAAGCCAAATGCTGGAATCGCTACATTTATTTGCCGAAGAAGTAATGCCGCAGGTGGCAAGCGCCTAAGCGTCATTCAGCGGCGCTGAGAGCCTGTTCGGAGGACCGAGCGTATTTGGTCGCAGCATTGTTGACCACGGGCTCTAACGGGTTGGCCGCGCACGCGGCGGCGCGGCGTTCCTCAGATGCTTTCCCATAAAGGGTGGTGCGTTGTTCGGGTGCACGTCCCAATTCATTGATTACCGCCTCTAGTGATGTAGGCGACATTTCCTGGCCATGTTCCGCCCCGGCGGCGCGGGTGATGGTTTCGTTCATCAACGTTCCCCCCACATCGTTGGCGCCAGCCTTGAGACAGGCCTTCATGCCATCGACGCCCATTTTTACCCAAGACGTTTGGATGTTGGGGATCAACGGATGAAGCACGAGGCGCGAGACCGCATGCATGAGAACAGCCTCTCGGTAGGTGGGACCAAATCGGGCGCGGCCTTTCAGATAAATCGGCGCTTCCATGGGCACGAAAGGCAAGGGCACTAATTCAGTGAAGCCGCCCGTGCGTTCCTGTAAGTCGCGTACGCGCAACAGGTGGCGCGCCCAATGGATGGGATGGTCCACATGGCCGAACATGATGGTGGCGGTTGAGCGAATCCCGAGGTCATGCGCGGTCTCCATGACCGATAACCATTCGGCAGTGTTGACTTTATCGGGACAAATGATGGCGCGCACTTCGTCGTCAAGAATTTCCGCCGCCGTGCCGGGCAATGTACCAAGGCCGGCATCCTTCAATTGCTGGAGGTATTCTTTAATCGGCAGCCCCAGTGTGCTGGCGCCTTGCGACACCTCCAACGGTGTAAAGGCATGGATATGAATATCCGGGGCGGTATTTTTAACCGTCTCGCAGAGTTTCAAGTAGGTGGCACCGGTATAGTCCGGATGGATGCCGCCTTGCATACAGACTTCGGTAGCACCCCTCGCCCAGGCTTCACTGACGCGACGAGACACTTCCTCTAAATCGAGGTCGTAAGGCCGTCCGCGTAAATTTTCACTGAGTTTGCCTTTGGAAAAGGCGCAAAACTGGCAGCGATAGGAACACACATTGGTGTAGTTGATATTGCGGTTGGTGACATAGGTGACGGTGTCGCCGACGGTTTCGGCGCGCAATTGGTCTGCAGCAGCGCAAACTTCATGGAACGCGCTGCCGCGGGCGCCAAATAAACTGACAATATCATTGGTGGTCAGGCGCTCGCCATCAACTGCTTGTTTAATGATCGATGGAAGTGTGGCGTTTTTGCCTCCGGAAACCGGGATAGATGGGACTGCTGTTTTTGCACCAGGCGTCCAATTCTCGCTTCGGCCAAACCCCTCGCTGTCGCTTAGTTTCAGAACGGCAGGCATCAAGCTTTTGTCGACCCACCGTTCCTGTGATTGCACATAGGCAGGATACAACGCTAACCGTTCGGTCAACCGTTTGCCGGTTTCGGCGGTTTCCCGATCCAGCGCATCTAAATGGGGCCACGGCGCTTCAGGGTTCACATGATCAGGGGTTACTGGCGAGACGCCGCCCCAATCGTTGATGCCCGCCTCAATCAGTTTTGGCAAAACGCCAGGGCTGAGATTGGGCGGCGCTTGAATGTTCATTTCCCCACCGAACATCGTGCGGGCGGCGGCGATGGTCCAAACCAACTCGTCTAAATCAGGCTCGGGTGCCCCGGCCATTTTGGTGTTTGGCTTGGCGCGAAAATTTTGAATTATAATTTCTTGAATGTGACCGTATTTCTGATGGAGGTCGTTTAGCGCTGCCAATGAGTTCAGTCGTTCGTCGCGCGTTTCGCCAATCCCGATCAAAATTCCCGAGGTAAAAGGGATATTAAGCTTTCCCGCAACCGCAATGGTTTCAAGGCGAATGGCCGGGTCTTTATCCGGCGACCCCCAATGTGGGCCGCCTTTTTCACAAAGCCGCGCGGAGACGCTCTCCAGCATGATCCCTTGCGAAACCGACACTTTGCGCAGGGCCGTCAATTCCTGTTCGGTCATTACGCCCGGGTTGAGATGGGGCAAAAGCCCGGTTTCTTGATACACCAGCGCCGCCATCTCGGCGAGATAGGAAAGCGTGGTCTCATGGCCGAGCGATTCCAGGTCTTCGCGCGCCACGCGATAGCGGTTCTCCGGTTTGTCACCCAGTGTAAAAAGCGCTTCTTTGCATCCCGCCTTCCGGCCCGCCTCCGCGATGGTCAACACTTCGGCGGCATTTAAGTAGGCTCGTTCGCCTTTGCGGGGCGGTTGCGCGAAAGTGCAATAGTGACAGACGTCGCGGCACAATTTTGTCAGCGGAATGAAAACCTTCCGCGAATAGCTCACCAGCGGTCCATGCGCCTGATCGCGCAGCGTACCCGCATGTTCAATGAGCGTATCGAATGGCGCGGCAAGGATGTCTTGGTGGCTCATTGTGCGGTCTATGGGGCGGTCTATGGGGCGGTTTATGGGGCGGTCCATTAGGCGGCTCCCGCCCGTCCGGCTTCCGCCTCGAACCGTGCGGCAATGCCGCTTTCGTTCAAATAGGCCCGCGCGCGGGTTTGATTCGGCGTGTCGAGCAGTGCGGCAAGGTCGGCCGGCGTGTCGATGTCGAGTGCGATACCGGGCAAATCATCAATGATGTTGGGCGTAATATTCCGCGTGTCGGCCTCTGCAAGATGGGGGGTGAGGCTGTCATGACCAAAATGAAAGGGAATGAGGTTCGGCGGCGATAGGATTACGCAGTTCGACCCGCGCCCGTCATGGGACGGCACAATACTCATGGCTGGGGCATCCCCGTGCCGTTGGAGAATGGTTTTGATTTCCGACGCGGAAATGTTCGGCGTGTCACCGGGTAGCGTTAAGACGCCGTGGACGCCATCGGCCAATAAGATATCCGCGGCGCGCTCGACGGCTGCACTTTGGCCGTCATTGGCAGGCTCACTTTCCACGCGCGCACCATAGGCTTGTGCGAGGGCTGCCGCTTTTTCATCGCGCGTTAGAACCAAAACGCCCTCCAGCGTGTCCACATCGGTGGCCGCCGCCAGAACATCTTCTAGCATGGCGGCGAAAAGTGCCTGACGTTCCGCCGGGGTCAATGACGGTGCAAGACGCTCTTTCGCGTGGTTAAAGTTTTTAGCGGGCAGGATAGCCCACATGGCCCGCTCCTTGATTGTTGGAGCCTGTTGAGATGAGGCCGCGACTATAGCAGAGCAATTGGCCTTGTCACACAGTCTGCGGTGTTTGGATTTTTGAGGCAAACGCCAATGTTTCCCGGGCCAGCGTCACCCGGTCTTCAAGCGATTTCATGACGGTATTTGTGGCGAGCACGTGCCGGTTTTTGGTTTGCAAATCATTAGCTAAATCCATGTCCTGCGCATCGATTACGAAGCCTTGAAGCAGGTCGCCATAATGGTCAGCGATGGCAGCGGCGCTTGTGTCGAAACCCAGTTCCAGCAGCATCTTTGCAGCCGGGCCTTTCAAAGCCTTGCCACTGATAATGGGAGAAACAGCGGTTATCGGCGCTGAGTGCGCGCGTAAATCTTCACGAAGGCCGGGGATCGCTAAAATTGGATCGATACTGATGAACGGATTCGAAGGACATACAATGACAGCCTCAAGGCGCGGGTCACGTAAAGCGTCCATCAGGCGCGGGTTTGGTTTTGCATCGTTGACGCCGTCAAATTGAAACCCGGTCACTTTCGGCGCGCATTGGTTTTTGACGAAATATTCTTGGAACGGTAATTCGCCAATATCGGTCCTAACCATGGTGCGTACTGGTTGATCGCTCATGGGAACAATTGGGTGTTTTAGACCAAATGATTCGGCGAGATTGGCCACCGTTTGGCTTAACGTCTCGCCTGAAGCGAGCTGCTGCGTGCGGGTTAGGTGTAGCGCTAAGTCCCGGTCGCCAAGACGGAACCATGTGTCGCCGCCAACAGCTTCGAGCGCTTTCATGGTTTCCCAGCTTTCGTCTGCGCGGCCCCAGCCGGTCTCGGGGTTGGCAATGCCGGCAAGTGTATAGAGTAGCGTGTCGATGTCGGGACAAATGGTCAGGCCAAGATGTTCAAAATCGTCGCCGGTGTTGGCGACGATCAACAACTCGTCGGGCGTTAGAATTTTTGAGAGGCCGAGTGCCAGCTTGGCACCGCCGACCCCCCCGGAGAGCGCAATGCAGCGCGTCATCTAAATAAATCCTCGCCAGCGGGCCGAACAAGATCCGACGCGGGGAAATCCTGGTCAAACGGGTTGAAGCCGCGCACTAGAGCGACGGGTCTACCTTCGGCCCCTTGACCTTGGACAAGTGATCCGGCCGCAGCCAACTCATCGGCGAGACCTACAATGCTGACTTGCAGGGTGCGCCCATGTAGATCGGGCTTTTGCCTGAGGTCTAACAAGGCCGGCAAACCGGCTGCCCCGAGCGCGATTCCCATTGTGCCGTGCCGCCACGCGCGGCCGAGGCTGTCGTTGATGATGGTGGCGACCTGCGCGCCGGTTTCTGCGTGAATCCTCTTGCGGATGTCACGGCAGGTTTGGTCGGGGTTAACCGGAAGCAACAGCACATGGTCATCGTCTCTGCCTACATTGGACGCATCAATGCCGGCATTTGCCAGCACAAAGCCGAGCCGATGCACGGCAATGATGACACCGGGCCGGTGTCGTGCGATTTTAGTCGATTCCGATAAAATCAATTCGACCAGCCGCGGGTCTTTCTCAGTTTCGGCGGCGAGGGTTTCAGCTTCTTTGGAGGGTGACACGCTCTTTAGGTCGGCGAAACGACTTTCCGCTTTCGAGATGATTTTTTGCGCGATAATAAGAATATCGCCGTCGCGATACCCGCCGTTTGGCGCGCGGTCGATGAGGAGTTGAGTGATATCGTCTTCAGGCTCGACCAACGGGAAATCTTCCAGCGCGGTGATTTCGAGCCGCGCCGGTGTCACGATTTAGGGTCGCCGGTAATTCGAATGCCCGCATGGGTTACCGGACCGTTCTTATTGATAAATATCAACAATGAGGTGAGCGCCTCGGCGGCAGCGGAATTATCGATGGCTCCCGCATGCCAAGCCGTCATCCCCGCAGCCTCGGCCAGCGCGACCACTTGAGTGCGGGCGTCCTTTTTATTGCCACACACCAATACCTCGCATTCGATTTCGGCGGATAAGTCTTTTAGTAAATCGGCGGCAATGTTCTGGAAGGCGGAAACGACATGCACCTCTTCTCCCAGGAAATCCTGTGCGGCTTTCGCGGCAGACCCGGCATCGGGCATTTGTACGCGCATGACTTTGGGTGGCACCAATGGAACGGTCACATCCACCAATATCTTGCCTTGAACGCCGCCTTTGATTGTCTCTAACATCAGCTGATGATTGGAGAATGGGACAGTGAGTACGACAATATCCGCCGCGGCAGCGGCGCTCCCGTTTTCGTCACCGGTGACCAATCCGCCGGCCTTGCTCGCGATATCCGAGGCTGTTTTTTCGCCATTTTCCTTTGAACGAGAGCCGATAATGACCGGATATCCGGCTTTTGCCCAACGAAGCGCCAAGCCCGACCCTAAATCGCCAGTGCCGCCGATTACGGCGATCGACGGTTTTCCATCACTCATTTAGTGTCTCCGAAATTATGCTGCGTTCGTATCCAAGTGAGCCCGCAGAGCATCATTGAAAGCGCCTTCCTGCTCTACATTCGACAAATGGGCGGCGGGATCGAGAACTACCAGTTTCGAACCGGCAATATTGTCGTTCAGGAATTGCGCGCCCTCGACCGGGGTGCTCATATCCTGCTTGCCGTTGATGATTAGGGTCGGCGTCTTGACGTCGCCGAGGATATCCACCTGATCCATCACCTTGATAGCCTCGCAACAGCCGATAAAGCCATCAAGCGGTGTGGCTTCGATCATTGCCCCCACCTTATCCAAGACCGGGTCGCTGCTTGCAACGAAGGCTTCGGTAAACCATCGGCTTACGGTTGTCGGGCGAATACCGGCCATGCCGTTTTCGCGGGCCGCCTCAATACGACCGTCCCACAAGGACGGGTCGCGCATTTGCGAGGTGGTATCGCAAATCGTTAGACTATGGAGCCGGTCCCCATTGAAGGCACCGAACCGTTGGCCGATCATGCCACCTAGTGACAGTCCGCAAAAATGCACTTTTTCAATGTTTAAAGCGTCCAACAGGGCGAGCGCGTCATCCAGCAGCAGCTGCACAGAATAAGGCGGCGAGGTAGCTTCGGTCTTACCGTGGCCCCGCGTGTCTGCGCGTAAAATGCGATATTTGGCCGAGAAAGCCGCAGCCTGACCGTCCCACATGTGCAGGTTCGATGCGAGACTATTGCTGAACATGAGAACCGGCGCGTCGACTGGCCCTTCGAGTTTGTAATTGATGGCGATGCCGTTCGCCTGAATGCTTTCACCCATGAAGGTTTCCCCCTTTTTTTTCGGCGCTATAAATCCACGCTCGGAGCGAGTTGTACACCAGAATTTAGACTTTTGTACTTAAACGAGGTGCGGTTTGAGATTCCACATCCTCCTGCAGTCTATCGCGTTGCCATTTGACGAAATTTTCGATGTCATCGGAAGACAGTGTTTGAGAATTTGTCGGATCCGGGAAATATTGAAGCGTACGGCTGAACCCGGCCAGGAGCGATTCCGTATGCGGGGTCAGGTCAGCCGCCACGACGACACCTTCACCGGGTACGACCAAATAGCCCGGTCGCTCTCGAAACCTTTTTTCGTGGCGCAAAGCGGCGTGCCAAAATTTTTCGCCCGGCTCCATGACGGGCATTCCGAGGCCCAGTGACATGGCCTGCCAACCGGTTAATAGGCCCTTTTTGCAAATTTCGAGAGAAATGGGGTCGCAGCCCAATGCGTGAATCTCCCTGTGTTCCGGCAAACGCCACTCTGCTTCCTGTACAAGGCGCGCGGTCAAACTAGTGATGTCGGGTGTGGGGAGCGGCCGGGAGGGTACTCGCAATCTATCCGTCACGTTCTTTAGGCGCGTATCTACTTCCGCGCAGCTATCGCCGGCGATTATGACATTCCAATGCGCAACAATCAGAATATCGGGCATCTCGGATTGTCCCCCGAGGGTGCGGGCGACCACGCTGTTAAGCGGCGCACCAGGAGGAGCAAAGGGTGCAATTGCGAAGCGCAAGCCTTCCAATCGCTCGCGAATCGTCTCTACCCCGTCTTTCATGGTTGAAAGCGCAAGAATGCCCGACGGGGTTACTTGGGCAACAATACGATGCGGGAATAGCGCGTCTAATGCCGCGATGGGAAGCGGCCGGACGATTTTATCAATTTCCAGCCCCATATCGGCTTCCAGCGTGGCCAACTCCGTTGGGTTACCCGCGCGCGCCTGAATGCCGCTAAGCACTTTATCGATCCGCAGAGGAATAAAAACATCGGACTGATTGGCAATGGCCAGGCTAGCGGCCTCTGCGCGCACCCACATAAGGCCGGCTTCTTTTACAGAAACGGCACCACTCCTGCCTTGGACGAGTTCACTGTCGGAGCCGAGCCGAACAGCTAAATTCTGAACGTCTTCGAAGGGGAGCGGTTGTGTGCCCATATGCCGCCTTTAGCGAAAATCAGTCGGGAATTTCGATATCTAACAAAGGCGCATGCTGTTGCGCGCCGTAAATATCCGAATCATCCGGGTCGCCGGATTTGTGCAGACGGGGAATGGTGATTTTTATGGCGTAGGCGACATCGTAAGGAATGATCGATACCTCATTGTCAGAAATCCCATACAGCGCCGCAATACAGGCCGGCGTGATCACGCCGCTATCAATTACGTGTTGGTACGTGGATTCTTCTTCGAACATGAGATCGAGTGTGCACAACAAGGCGCCGGCGTTCTTGGAACGCAGCACTGACGTTAACTCTGCGAGCGTTGCCATGGTTTAGACCTCCACCATTTCGATTGGGAATGGCGCCAGCGGATCATCGATTTCCATCCGGTGCCATATGTTGAACTCGTAGGTTTGGCCGACCGGCATGTCGGAAGGCGAGAAGGGAATGGCGAGATTACCGGAGATGCATTTGCGACCCGGGAAATCAGTGTGCAACAGGGCATACCGCGCCTTTGCCATGATCGCCTTACTGGTCTCCGGGTCATCTGCGAGCACGTCCACCAACAGGCCAATTTCATGGGCTTGTGTCATTTTCACCGGTTCCCGTGGCCCCATGGTGGCGTCTTTGCCGTAGACCCGAATATTGAGCCGGTATTGGTCCTGCGAGATATCGAGATTACGCGCTTCACCGGCGACGCGTTCGTGGCAGGAGGCGATAAATTCGTCGATCACGGAGATCAAGATGGGGTCCCGGACGCCGGCCATGAAAACCGTGCGAAAGCCGGAAGACTTCACGCCTTCCAATTTGACCGTGTAACGGTTGGACGCTTCGAAGCGGCTGCCACTTACTTTAACAATCCGTTCGTCGAGCTGTTCGTATTCTGAATCGGTCGTCACCAACGTGCCGTCCGGCTCCTCCAGGTGATAGGGGCTCGGGTTTTCATACAATGTATGGGCGGCAATACGCATACGGGTGCAGCGCTTATCGGGATGACCGGGCTCGACCAAAAAATGATCGTCGTGCAATGTTCCCAGCACGCAGTCCTGGCCCGGCCTCGGTGTTGTCACTTGACCAGCGCATTCGATGATTTTCGAGAGATGCCAGCTGAGACCCGGATGGGCGCCTTTCATCAAAGGAATGGCAGAATAAATTGAGGCGTCCGTGGCGCGGCCGGCTAGAACTACTTGGGCACCGTCTTTGATCGCCTTCTGAAAAGGCTCTACGCCCATCATGGCGACCACGCGATGGGTTTCGTCAATGACATCATCGGTGAGCTCGTTGATGGGACCTAAAGACTCGATCAGGCCTGCCGCGCGCTTTTTCTTAAGGAACTCAAGCGACTGTTCTGAATGGATAACGGCCATTTTGAAATGAAGGTCTTTTTCGGCAGCGATCTCCTCAACAATTTCACGCATGAGGGCCAATTGCGGCTCGCCGCCGCCGCCGCCGGCCGACCCGATCAGCATAGGAATATCGTATTCGATGGCTGCTTCGAGCATCAGCGATAAATCGCGTTTGATTGCCGCGCGGGATACGAAGGGAATGCCCTCCCCCAAGTAATGCGGACCGGGGTCCATTGAGCCGCCGTCAGCGGCAATAAAATCAAGGCCTTGGTCGAGGCCGCGTCTAAACGCCTCTTCCGTATAGCCATAGCCGACCATACCGGTCGTTGCCATCATGCGAATTTCTGCCACGGGTTTCTCCTCTACCTCAGCCTAGAAAATTTTGCTGAACGGTAGCGCAAGCATGGCCCGATGACCAGTCTGGGGAGGCAACGTTAGGTTTTCGCCCCGAAATCGCCCGATTCAATCCTCTGAAATGCCGCAAACCGGACCCTCTGTGGCCATGTTGGTCGGTCAAATTGGCATGCAATGTGACTGAAAAAATGTCGTAGGAGAGCGTAAATGAGCCAGCTACACCTGACTGCCACCGTTGCGGCCGGTCTAATCCTCGGAGTTTTCGGGCTTGCTAGTTATTTGTTGGATGGGCGCCCGTTTCACGCGCCGATGCCTGCTGCTTATTGGGACGGCGATACGGGTGGCCCGAAATACCTGACATTAGAAGACATTGCAGCTCCAAGTGGCGTTCAGCCGGTGTTCCATACAGCGCCCTAACACGCCTTCCCTCCCGGCGGTTGATGGGGTAAATATCGATATGCCGACTTTCAAAGAGGAAGAAAAACATGGCTGAAGGTGCTTTTGTAATGGAGCCTGAAAAGGCTACCGTCGAACCGATTGCGCGAAAGTTGGCGGAATTTGCCCATGCTTTTCAATACGACGATATTCCAGAGGCCGTCCGCGAACGGGCCAAGCTTCTGATTCTTGATGCTGTCGGCATCGCCTACGCGTCAACGCATTATGATTTCGCCGGTAAAATTTTAGCCGGGCTCCAAGATGTTTCCGGAGGTGGTGCAAACTCGGTGATAGGGTACACCGCAAAATTGCCGCTCAGGGATGCCGTCATTATGAATGGCGCGCTCGTCCACGGTCTCGACTATGACGATACGCATATGATCTCGGTGGTTCACCCGACGGCGAGTTCCTTCACGACCGCGCTCGGTATGACCGAGCATCTGGGCCTTGATGGTAAGGCGCTGCTCAGCACTTATGTGCTGGCAATGGAAAATGTCATCCGGGTCGGTGTGGCGGCGAATGGCGGTTTGCATAAATTCGGGTTTCATCCGACCGGCGTTTGCGGTCATTTCTCGACCGCGCTTGCTGTTGGCAAATTGCTGGGCCTGAGCGTTGATCAGCTCGCCATGGCGCAAGGTTTCGCCGGTAGCACCGCAGCGGCAAGCATGGAGTTTGTCGAAGAAGGGGGCTGGAATAAACGCATTCACGGCGGCTGGGCGGGAGCGGCTGGCATTACCGCAGCTTATATGGCCAAAAACGGCTTCGTTGGCCCCACCAATACCTATGAAGGCCGCTTCGGCCTTTACAAAACACATTTGCACGGCGATGAGAAATATGTGGATTATGATGCTCTGACCCGCGGCCTCGGTGAGGTATGGGAAACGGCGGTGACGGCGGTCAAACCATTCCCGACCTGTCATTTTACCCACGCAATCGCGGATTCGGCGCTCGCGGTACATCACAATCATGGCGTTGGGCCCGATGATATCGAGCGTATTCGAGTTCAAATGCCCGAAATTGCGGTAAATCTAATTGCCGAGCCGGTGGCGAAAAAATTGAAGCCGGTGAGCGATTATGATGCCAAGTTCTCAGTTCAGTTCATGGTTGCGGGTTGTTTCCATAAGGGCAAATTTGGCCTGGCCGAGCTTGAAGAGGATGTGTTGCGGGATCCGGACATTTTGAACTTGGCGGCGAAAGTTGAATATGAATTGGACAGCAAGACCGGTTACCCGAATTATTATTCCGGCGGCATCATTGTCACGACCAAGGACGGTAACGAATACGTCCATCATGAACGGGTCAACCGCGGTGCCGGGGATCGTGCGTTAACGGCTTCAGAAATAGAGGCAAAATACATGGACAACGCCACACTCGTTTTGCCGCGCGATAAAGCGGAAGTGATTCGTGATGCGGTATTGGGCCTCGACGAAATGCAAGTTTCGGACTTCGCGAAGATTTTGGCGGCGGAATAGAACAAGATTTGTTGCCGGGGCGCGCGCCGGTGCGATCTTGAAGAACGGGTCAAAAGGCCCAATGTTAGCTGGGACAAGGCAATTGCTTGTCATGATGGGGCGCCATTGGGCCCCATCAAGCTGGACTTAAATTTGGTGGCATTACCGATAATGCTGCTTGCTTACAGGACTCGCTCATAGGAGGAGACTGCGATATGTCAAGATTAACAGTGTTCAACAGCCCACTGTTGCTTGGGTTCGACCATGTGGAGCGTATGTTGGACCGCATTTCTAAGAATTCAGGCGACGGATACCCGCCCTACAATATCGAGCAAATTGGCGAAGACGGTTTGCGTATTTCACTTGCGGTTGCGGGATTTGGCGACGATGACCTTACGATTGAGGTTGAAGATCGTCAGCTTCGTATTCACGGTAAACAAATCGACGAGTCAGATCGTATGTATTTACATCGGGGCATCGCTGCGCGTCAGTTCATCCGCTCTTTTGTACTGGCTGATGGCATCGAGATCACCGGCGCGGAATTGGACAACGGGCTCTTACACATCGAATTGATGCGCCCTTCAGTGGAAAGCCGTGTACAAACGATAGAAATCAATGCTGAAAAGAAACCTGGCCGCAAAAAGAAAGCGGTCGATGTGGAAATGGATTAGTGCCATGACCGATACAGAAACAGACACGGAATTCTTGCGCACCATCACCGCCGAAGATTTGGCATTATTGGGAGCAGATGAGATCGTTTATGTGAAGCCGGTTACTGTAGATTCGAAAATTGCGTTTTCGGTGAACCGGGCCGATGGGCAGCCCGTTGCGCTAGTAGATGACTTCGAAACGGCGATAGCGTCAGCAATAGAAAATGAATTTTTTCCGATGAGTGTGCACTAGGCGGCGCTGCGGGTCGTCGTATTTGTTAAGAGCGCGAATAGGCGTTCGGGCCGGTCCGCTTGACGAAGCTTTGTGCAGATATTGTCGTCCCGCATGAGGCGGGAGGTTTGCGCCAATAACTTCAGGTGTTCGGCATCGGAATCTTCAGGCGCTAAAATTACAAATAAAAGGTCTACCGGCTGTTCGTCGATTGCATCGAAATCGACAGGCTTTTCCAAGCGGACAAATAAGCTGTGGATCTTTTGAAGTTCGGGCATTTTGCCGTGGGGAATAGCGACACCTTTGCCGATTCCCGTCGGCCCAAGTCGTTCGCGTTCAACCAGGATGTCGAAAAGGATGCGGGGTTTTACACCTGTCGCCGCAGCCGCACGTTTCGAGAGTTCTTCCAGAACTTGTTTTTTCGATCCAGCGGAAACATCCATAAAGATCGTTTCCGGCGTGATGAATTCGACCAAATTCATTGTGGCAGTGTCCCCTTGGAATAAGTCTAATTGTTATTTGTTTTGAGGATCCACCCAACTGAGGTGGTCCCACATAGTTGGACAGTTCAGCGGCCTTTCTAAGGTGTATTCCGT
>Ga0055584_100001523_pt1 | contig 22784 bp, 15 predicted proteins | sample OSDHelmetaG_FD_58716 | JGI IMG/M metagenome (GOLD analysis project Ga0055584, IMG submission 58716) | Pelagic marine sediment microbial communities from the LTER site Helgoland, North Sea, for post-phytoplankton bloom and carbon turnover... | ecosystem: Environmental > Aquatic > Marine >...
GGCCGAGTCGTCGTCGTCCCCCGCCGAGTCGTCGTCGTCGCCGGCCGAGTCGTCGTCGTCTCCCGCCGAGTCGTCGTCGTCGCCCGAAGCAGCCGAGTCGTCGTCGTCGCCGGCCGAGTCGTCGTCGTCCCCAGCCGAGTCGTCGTCGTCCCCGGCGTCGTCGTCGTCCCCGAGCAGGTCGGTCTCGACGATCCAGAGGTCGCCACCGGGCTCCAGGACCCAGGCCTGCCCCGCACCATCGCCTGCGACCGCTACGGGCACCGCGAACAACGAGTCCAGGTCCAGAGAGGTCACCACCGGCGCGCTCAGCGAGGTCAGATCGACCAACGCGGCGACCGGCGAATCGACGCCGCCCACCACGATCATCAAGTCCTCGTCCAACCAGCTCGCGTCCGACGGCGGGAAGCCCAGGTCCAGGGGCCACGCCTCCGAGACGGTGTCCACCTGCGGCACGCCGCTCACCCAGTCGATGCAGTGCAGCTCGCCGCGCCCCGAGTCCGCCGCCCACAGCAGCTCGCCGCGGCTCAGCATCGACGAGACCGACGCCCCCTCGCCCAGCAACGCCGGGGTGCCTTCGCCGGGGCTGGTCAGGGGCGTCGTCGGCACGTCGAACACCAACACGTCGACCTGGTCGCCGCCCACGAAGAGGGCGTCGGCCCCCGAGACCTGACCGGCCACCAGCGTTCGCGCGTTCTCACCGGCGACGGTCGCCGTGAAGGGCCCGTCGCTGAAGTCCGCGGTGTCGACCCAGGAGACCGTGGACGTATCCACCCCCAACAGGGTCGCCACGAGGCGGTCCCCGACCGCGACTTCCACCGCGAGCGGGTTGGTGCCCACCTCGATTTCGGTGGGGCTGTGAGTCGGGGCGCTCGCCAAGGCAATGGCGGGAACGAGGGCGAACAACAGGGGGAGCCGAGGCATCTCCCGCATCATCAGCAAGATCCAGGCCACCTGTCCGACCGAGCACGATCGAACGATTCAAACGGTTTGCGCAGGGTCGATCGCCCCCGTGGGGTGACAAGTTGTCCCGCCCGCCGGGGCCCGTCGGGGGCCGACTGACAAAGTGTCAATCGATCTCCCGATCCAGCAACGGCCAGACCGCGGCCGCGAACTCGTCCACGAGCTCCGCCGGCACCGCCCCCGCGCCCCGCAGCCCGGTGTACGAGAAGTCGACGGAGAAGCGCGCCGCTTCGTTCATCAAGCTCAGCCAGAGGCCCTCCCGGTGGGCCGGCAGCACGATCCAGGCCTTCGTCCAGCCCTGCGCCACACGCTCCACCAGCACGCAGGCCGCCTGCCGCGCGTACGACCGCGCCGCCACCGCCTTGCCGTGGGCCCCGCGGGCGACCAGGCCGGACTCCACGATCCACACCGCGGGCCCGTGGCGCCCGCCGAAGACCGGGTCGTGATCGAGCAGCGCCTGCCGACTGTCGCGGATCCGCTTCTCGCCACGCTTCGCCAGGGTCCGGAGCGTCTTGAGCCCTCGCCAGGTGGCCACCCGGTGCTCGGCGAGCTCCCGCACGAGCCCCGCTCCCGCCCGCTCCTCGCTGCGCACCTGAACCGACGCCGCGTGCAGGTCGTTGACCAGGGACAGCTCGAAGTCCGACGGCTTCGCGCCCGAGTACCGGCCAAGGATGAACCCCAGGCGCTCGTAGGCGCGGTCTTCGTCGGACCACGGCCCCGGCCAGGCCTCCAGAGCCAGCGGCACCAGGGATCCCCCCGGCATCGACTGCAGCTCCATGCCCGGCAGCTCCGCCGCCGCCAGCCGGATCCGGCCCGTCGTCGCCGACAGCCAGTGCACCGGTCGGTGGGTGAGGTGGGCCTCCAGGGCCGCGGGCAGCAGCGGGTTGCCAGTGCCCGAGTAGCCCAGGAGCCAGATGGATCGCCCGACCTCGGCCAGGGGCCGCTCCAGCAACACCGGCAGCCGGTGCTCACGCGCGAGCGTCACCCAGCAGGCGTCCTTGCTGCGGCGCACGCTCGCCGCCGCGGCCACGAGCGAGTCCGCCCCGCCGGACAGGTAGAGGTGGACGGCCCCGACAGCGGGGTGGTCGACGGTGATCTCACGTGGCACGGGGCGCCATCATGGCAGGCCCGGCGATCAACGCCCGGGCCAGGCCCCGACGCGGCGCAGGAACCGTCAGCCCTCGAGCAGCTCGGGCGATTCGACGAGGTCGGAGGCGCACTCGAGCAACCGCCCGATGCTGGCCGGACCAACCCACGGCGTGTCGCCCAGGTCGAAGACCGACAGGTAGGGGCGGCGCTCCTCGATGGCCCCCACGGCGCGCACGTCCAGGGCGCAGAAGACGTCCAGGAGGTCGAAGGCGCCGTGGTTGGCCACGAGCAGCAAGCGGTCGTGCTGGATCTGGTTGAGGGGGACGCCCTCCAACTCGACCACCGGGACGTAGCCCCAGGCCCAGGCGGCCGCCACGAGGCGGTCCAGGGTGGCCGCGTCGAGGACACGCAGCGACATCAGCTCGTCCAGGTCGTCGAAGAAGTTGTCGTCCCAGCCACCGTCCTGCCCGTCGTCGCCGCGGCGGTGAGCCACGATCGCTTCGGCCGGGGACAGCTCCAGGCCGCCGTCGGTGTCGAGCCGCTCGGCGTCAATCGTGCCGTCGTTGACGAGCTCCAGGACGCCGTAGGTGCTGCGGTGGTCGAGGCCATGCAGGGTGGCGGTCGCGGACACCTGGGTCCGGTCCAGCTCGAGCCAAGAGGGGGTGCAGCCGACAAGCAGCAGAGAGAAGAGGAAAAGGCGGGTCATCGCGCGCATCCGGCGGAGCGAAGGGGCGGCATCTCAGCTCACCCAGCAGGCAGTCCAGGAGGGACCGACGAGGACGCCCCCCGGTTGGGGACTGCAGACCGAATGTCTGCGCCTCGGCGGGCGACGTTGGCGCTCTTCAGCCGTCGCTCTGCGTTGTTGCGGCGCGAACTATGGGAATCCCGCCGGGAGGTGCAAGCGCTGTTTTTGAGATCCTTTTTCTCGGGTTTCAGATCCCCGTTCGCCATTGCGGCAGCACCCAACGGCGGCGGCGCTTGTCGTTGCTATCCTCGCCCCGCCGCGGCGCCGCTGGGTCGCGCGCCGAGGCCCCCCATGAAGTCCCTGCACCGCCCCGATCTCTTCGCCTGGTCATCCTTTGACGAGGCGCGCAACGTGGACTTCAGCGGCACGCTGCTGGTTCGCGAAGGCGGCGCCAACGTGGCGTTCGACCCCATGCCCATGAGCGACCACGACCTCGCCCACGCGCGACAACTCGGCGGGATCGACTGGATCCTCGTCACCAACGCCGACCACGTGCGCGACGCCCTGAACCTGGCCGGCGTCTTCGATGCGCGGGTCGCGGCGCCGACCGGCGACCGGGATCGCCCGGACTTCCGGGGCCTCCCCGTCGGGCTGTGGCTCGACGACGGCGACACCCTGGACTTCGGCGTCACCTGCCTGGGCGTCAACGGCAGCAAGACCCCCGGGGAGCTGGCCTTCCTCATCGACGATCACACCCTGATCAGCGGCGACCTCATCCGCGGGCAGCGGGCCGGCTCCCTCAACCTGCTCCCCGACCCGAAACTGTCGGACAAGGCGGCCGCCCTGGCCACCGTCCGCCGCTTCGCCGACCTGCCGGGCCTGCAGGCGGTCCTCGTCGGCGACGGCCAGTCGGTGTTCCGGGAGGGCGCGGCGCGGTTGCACGACCTGCTGGCGAACGCTCAGTGAAGAAGCTGCTGCTGCTCGCGGCCTTCGCGGCGGCGGGGTGCGCCACGACGAGCACGAGCACCCCCGTCGAAGGCCCCCGAGACGAGCCCGCCGACGACCTGCCCCCCGAGGCGTCGGCGACCGAGGTCCTCTACCGCGGCCGGGTCATCGACGTCGGCCCCCACGTGGCCAGCTACCCCTACCGGTCCTTCCGCCCGATCCCCGAGCTCAACGTCCTGCTCTACATGCACGAGGGCGAGCAGCGGACCCTGCGCGCGGTTCCCCTCGACGGCTCCCAAGCCCTCGCCGCCGGGGCCGCGGTGTCCGACGTGGACTGGAACACGCGCAACATCGACGGCTTCGAGCCGGTCGTCGAACGCAATGCGGTCCTGTTCGCCGGCGACGAAGACAACGCCGAGGCCTACGACCTCTACGAGCTGTCGCTCACCGACCACAGCATCCGCAAGCTCACCGACGTGCCCTACGTCTACGGCTGGGGCGTCGACCACGCCCGGTCCCGCATCGGCTACGTCGCCCGCTACCCCATCGAAGGCACCGAGACCTACCGGTCCTGCTTCGAGACGATCCCCTACGCCGGGGGCGAGCCGACGCAGGTCGTCTGCGACACACCGGAGCTCCCCTTCACCTGGACCGGCGTCCACTGGAGCCGCGACGACCGCTTCGTCTTCCTGCGCACCAAGGCCGACAACGACCGCATGCGGCAGAACCTCGTGCGCGTCGACCTGACCGCCGATGCCCCGGCCCTCGAGCGCCTGACCCCTGAAGGCAAGCGCAGCGTCGCGGGCACGACCGAGCACCTGCTGGACGACGAGCACTTCGTCTACGTCACCGACGAGTCGGGCTTCCTCAACGCCTGGCGCGGCCGCATCGACACCGGCGAGCTGCTGGGCGCCCTCACCGAGCGGACCGAGGCCTTCAACCACATCGAGGTGCTCAAGACCGACGACACGCCTTGGCTCCTGGGCGTCATCCGCCGCCCCACCGAGTCGGAGATCGTGCTGATGGACGCGAACGGCGCAGTGCAGTCGACGCAGATCATCGGCGCCAACCTCTACCCCCTGGAGGACTCCGGCAGCCACTCGTGGTTCTACGCCACGAGCCGCCAGCGGAAGCTCGAAATCCTGCGGCTGGAGCTCGACGGCGAAGGCGGGTTCGTCGTGCGCTCGTTCCTCAAGCTGCCGCCGTCCCTGGCCGGCAAGCTGGAGCAGTGCGACGTCGAGGCGGTCCAGATTCCGACCTTCGACACCGACCCCGCCACCGGCGAACCCCGGCTGCTGCACGCCTACTACAGCAAGCCGAAGATCGCCCCCGACGGCCCGAAGATGGCGGCCATCACGGCGTTCTACGGGGGCGGCAACTACTGGGACACCCGCAGCCAGATCCTGTGCGAAGCGGGCATCAGCTCCCTCTCGCCGGCGGTCCGCGGCAGCTCCGGCTTCGGCCGCGAGTTCTTCGCGCTCAACGACGGCGACCTCGGCGGCGACGAGATCGTGGACCTGCATCACGCGGCGCAGTGGCTGGTCGAGCGGGGCTACGAACCGGCGAACATCGGGGCCGTCGGCGGCAGCCACGGCGGCTACGCGACGATGCGAGCGCTCACGTTCCCCCCCGAGACGAACGGCCGCAACAGCGCCTTCGACTGGGGCTGGGGCGTGAGCTTCTTCGGCTTCAGCGACATCAAGACCTTCTGGGAGGACTGCAACATCCCCGATTGGGTCCTGCTGGAGGCCGGCGACCCGGCCACGGAGCCCGAGAAGATCCGCGACCGCTCGCCGCTGCACCACGTCGACAAGCTGACCGCGCCGCTCCTGCTGCTGCACGGCGAGAACGACCAGCGGGTGCCGGTGCGGGAGTCGCGCCAGTTCTTCGAGGCCTGCCAGGCCGCCGGCAAGCCTTGCGTCTACGAGGAGTTCGCGGGGCAGGGCCACGGCCTGAAGGGGCTCGCGAATCAGGTGCGTGTCTACCGGACCTGGCTCGCGTTCCTGGAGGAGCACCGCGCGCCTTGAGCCGCCGGCTGCTCCCCGTGCCACACTCGCCCCGATGACGACGTCCCCCCTGGACCTGGAAGCCGACGATCTGCCGACGGCCTTCGGCCCGTTCGCGCTGGAATCCATCCTGGGCGAAGGCGCCATGGGGCGCGTGTTCCGGGCGCGGCGCCTCGAGGGCGACGCGGTCAGCGTTGCCGTGAAGATCATCAGCGGCGACGACACCGGCGAGTTCCGGACGGCGCTGCGCAAAGAGATCCGGCTCGGCGAGCTGTTGAGCCACCCGGGCATCGTCAGCACGCTCGACCACGGGGAGACCGACGGCTGGCCCTGGCTCGAGATGGAGTTGGTCACCGGCCAGCCCCTCGACCACGTCCTGGACCGCCACGCGCTGCTGCCGCCCAGGGCCGCGCTGCAGCTCGGCGCCCAGATCGCGCTGGCCTTGGACCACGCCCACGCCGCCGAGGACCGGGGCGAACACGCGAACATCGTCCACCGCGACCTCAAGCCCGCCAACGTCCTGCTCAGCTACGCCGGGCAGGCCCGGGTGCTCGACTTCGGGGTGGCCAAGGCCGCGACCATCAGCGGCATGACGACGGCAGCCGGCCTCACGCGCGGGACGCCCCGGTACATGTCCCCGGAGCAGACCCGGGGCAAGGCGTTGGACGGCCGCTCGGACCTGTTCGCCCTGGGCTCGCTGCTCTTCGAGCTGATCACCGGCCACCGGCTGTTCGCCGGCCGCAAGATCGTGGACGTCATGGGCTCGATCGTCCGCGCCGATCGGACGCTGAGGACCAACGGCCGCCTCGACCTGCTGCTGGTCGAGCTGCCCGCCGCCGAGCCGATCATTCGACGCTGCGTGCGCAAGGACCCCGACGAGCGCTACGCCACCGGGGCCATGCTCGCGCTGGACCTGCTGCGCATCGCCGAGAACACGCCCGGCCAGGACCTCGAAGGCTTCGCCGGGGCGCTGTGCGAGCAGGCCGCCACGCTGCTGGAGGCCGCGTCGTTGGAGACGCTCGAGTTCGAGGACCTGCCCTCGACGTCGGATCTGTTGCGGCCGGTCTCGCTGTCGCCCGACGACAGCATGGGGAACTCGTAGCCCCATCGCCATGAGCGAAGCCGGCGTGCGGTTCCTGCCCTGGGTGGCGGCCCTGGCCGCGGCCGCGGCGACGACCGCCGGGGTGCAGGCCTGCGATCCGCCGTGGGCGCTGGTGAGCGGGTTGGTTCTGGTCGGCGCCGTCGGGGTGATCGCCGCATCGCGGGGGAGTCGCGCGGGGGCGTGGGTCGGACTGCTCGCGCTGAGCTTGCTGGCCGTGGCGCGGCCCCTGGCCGTCGATGGCGTGCCCTACACCCACGACGGTGCCGCCCACGCGTGGCGCCTCTGGGCGATCGCCCGGTCCGTGGCGGCCGGCGATCTCTGGCCGCGGTGGCTGCCAGAGATCGGCCTGGGCCTGCCGACGCTTCAGTACTACCCGCCCATGGCGTACGTGGGGCCGGCGCTGGCGATGGTGGCGGGGCTCGCGACGCCCCACGCGCTGACCGTGGGGGCGTGGCTTCCCGGCGTGGTCGGGGCGGCCGGTGTGTTCTGGGTCTTGCGCGAGCGGGGGCTGCTGCTGGCGACCCTAGGGGCGGCGGCCTTCCTGCTGGCGCCGTTCCGGCTGCTGGACGCCGGCTACCGCTTCGCGCTGGGGGAGCTGTGGGGGCTCGCGTTGCTGCTGCCCTTCTGGCACCTGGCGCGCCGGGTGCTGGGGGGGAACGGCGGCGGGCCGCAGCTGGCGGTGGTATCGGCGCTGCTGGCGGTGAGCCACCCGGTGACCGGCTTGTCGGCGCTGTGGGCGCTGCCCTGGCTGATGCCGGCGGGGGGAATGCGGCGGGTCGGGCGGCTGGCGGCGGCGGGGTTGCTGGGGGCGGCCATCGCCGGAGCGCACCTGCTGCCGGTGGTGTTCGAGGCCGATGAGGTTCGGTTGAGCGACGCCATCCCGGGGGCCGGGCCGTGGTTCGGGGAGCACGCGCTGGGCGTCTCCGAGACCGCGGTGCGCACGCGGTGGGAGGGGCGGCAACTGCACGAGGGCCGCTCGGTCGAGGGCGATCGGCTGTCCATGCCGGCGTACCTGGGCTGGGGGCTGATGCTGCCGGTGCTCTGGGTGCTGGTTCGGAAGGAGGAGGACGCGGCCTGGGCGCGGGCGGCGGCGTGGTGCTGGCTGTGTTCGCTGCACCCGCTGGCGACAGGGATCGGGTACCTGGGGGTGCTGTCGCCCCTGCAGTTCCCCTTCCGGCTGCTGGGTCCGGCGACCGTCGCGGCGATCCCCGTCTTCGTGGGCTGGGCGGCGCCGATGTTGCGCGAACGGCGGTGGCTGGCGCCGGCGCTGGTGTTGGGCCTCGCCGCCGACGCGGCCCCGGGCTTCGGGGCGCCGTCGTGGATGGAGTGGCCCAGCGAAGGCATCACCCGCCACCGGCTCGTGGGCGGGCCGCCGGGGTGCCGCACCGACGAGTGGGGCTGGGCGGCCGAGCCCCTCGTGCTGACCGCGCCGGCACCCCGCCGGCAAGGGTGGGCGGGGGACGCGACGGGCGACCTGCCGATGCGCGTGCAGGCGCTGCTCATGCCCCCGGCGCGCCTGGACAGCGAAGTCGCCAACGTCTGGCGGGTGCCGCCGGAGCTGTGGACCGACGAGACCGTCGAGCAGTTCCGGGACGGCGTCGCCGACCGGGAGCGGGCGGTCGTGGAGGACGCGGGCATCGCGTGGTGGCTCAGCAACGGCGCCACCGACGGTGAGGCGTACCGGCCCCGCTCACGCGCGCGACTGATCGTGGGGACCTTCGAGCACGACCTCGCGGCCGAGGTTCGGCGCGACGGCGGCTCGGCGGTGGCCCTGACCCTGCCGGCCGGGCACCCCGGCGGGACCGTGGTGTTGGTGGAGCAGGCGCTGGCGGGCTGGCGGGCGCGCGTCGATGGGGGCCCGTGGGGCGACGCCGGACGCAGCCGCGGGCGGCTCGCCGTGGAGGTCTCGGCCGGGGCGGCGCGGGTCGAACTTCGCTACACCTCCGCGACGGCGGCGCGACGTGGCGGCATCCTCGCGTCAGGCCTGGGGCTGCTGGTGCTCGGGGTCTGGTGGCGGAGGGACGAGTGACCTGGCGGCAGGGAATGATCGCGGCCAGTGTGGTCGGGCTGTTGATCCGGGTCGTCTGGCCCGAGGCGCGCCCGATCCACCACGACGAAGCCGTCAACTGGTGGCTGTCGGGCAGCATCTTCAACCAGGGCTACTACGACTACGACGCCGAGAACTACCACGGCCCCCTCTTCTTCTACGTCACGGTCCTGGGGCGAGTCCTGGGCCGGAACCTGCTCGCGCTGCGACTCCCCACCGCCCTGATCTCCGCCTCGGTGGTCCCCATGACCGGCGGGCTTCGCTCGGTCCTGGGCGACCGAGGCAGCCTCTTCGCGGCCTGGGCCCTCGCCCTGTCGCCACCGCTCGTCTACTTCGGTCGCGACGCGATCCACGAGTCGACCCTGGTCGCCGCGTCCCTCGCGGCGTTCGTCGCGGCCGTGCGCTGGCGGGAGCGACCCGGCGAACGGCGCACCTGGGCGCTCTGGCTGGGGGCGGCCCTGGGCGCCATGGTCGCGACGAAGGAGACCTTCTTGATCGTGGGCGGAAGCTGGGGCCTCGCGCTGGGGGCCGCATGGCTCGTGGGCGGCCTGCGCGACGTCCGACCCGACCGCACCTGGGCGAAGGTCCCGGTGGGCGCGCTGCTCGTGATCGTCCCGCTCTTCGCGGGCTTCGGCCTGCACGTCGAGGGCCTCGTCGAGCTCTTCGAGTCCCTGTTCCTGTGGAGCTCGCGGGGCGTCGAAGGCGGCGGTCACGACAAGGCCTGGCTGGTCTGGCCCCAGTGGATCGGCGTCACCGAGACCGCGGGGCTGGGGCTCGCCGCCGCCGGCGTCCTCGACTCGGTGCGCCGCCGCCACGCCGTCGGCATCGGGCTGACGGTCTGGCTCCTGGCCACCGTCGCCGTCTACTCGGCCGTCGCCTACAAGACGCCTTGGTGCATCCTTCAAGCCTGCCTGCCGTTGGGCCTGCTGGCCGGGCTGGGGGGTGCCGCGCTCGCTCGCACACGCGTGGGGCTGGCCCTCGCGGTCGCGCTGCTGTCCCTGTCCTTCGTCCGCGCCGTCGACCTCGCCTTCGTGCACCCCGAGGACCCCGCCGGCCCGCTGGTCTACGTGCAGACACGCGCTGCGCTGGCCGAGGTGATGGAGGACGCCGACGCCGCGTTGAGCTCCGCCGACGACACGACGCTGCGGGGCTGGGACACCGCGCGGTACCCCATGAACTGGTACCTGGACCGCCCCGGCTACGACCCCGAGGAAGAGGACCCGTGGCCCGACGACGTCGACGCCGACGTGGTCCTGACCAGCCCCAAGGCCGGCCGCCAGTTCATCCGGCGCATGGAGGGCACCTACCTGCGGCGCCAGATCCCCTTCCGGTCCGAGATCCCGATGCAGGTGTGGATTCACGAGCGCCACGAGCCGCTCTTGCGCCGCCCGTCCGACTGGGACCGCGTGCTCCCCGAACCCCGGCCGCGCTGAGATGGCCGTCGTCCTCGGCATCCTCGGCACCGACTCCGGCCACCACCCGGCGGCCGCGCTGCTGGTCGACGGCCGGCTGATCGCGTTCGCCGAAGAAGAGCGCTTCACCCGACACAAGGGCGGCATCGTCCCCTTCCCCACCCGCGCGACGTCGTGGGCGCTGGCCGAGGCCAGCCTGGCCGCCGCCGACGTCGACCGGGTGGCCTACGGCTGGGACTGCGAGCGCTACCGGTGGGAGATGCCCCTGCGGTTCGGCTGGCACCACCTGAAGTACCGGGGCCAGCGAAAGCCCCCGCCGACGGCGCTGAACACGGCCCGAGGGGACGGCTGGGTGCGCGGCTTCACCTGGCTTGCCCAGCACCGGCCGGGGTGGGTCCGACACCGCATCGAGCAAGGGCTGCGCGACGCCGGCCTCTCCGGCGCCGTGCCCCCGGTGAGCTTCCACGCACACCACCGCTGCCACGCCGCCAGCGCCGCCTGGGGGTCGGGGCGAACCCGCACCGCGGTGCTCGTGGCCGACGGCTCCGGGGAGAACATCTCGACCTCGGCGTGGGCGGCCCAGGGGCTGGAGCTGACGAAGCTGTGGGACCACGCGCTGCCCGACTCGCTGGGCTGGTTCTACTCCGCGTTCACGGAGTACCTGGGGTTCATGCCCAACCGGCACGAGGGGAAACTCATGGGCCTGGCCGCCTACGGGCGTCCGCGGGACGAGTTCGTGGCGGCGATGGCCGAGATCCTGCCCATCGACGGGGACGGATTTCGATTCGAGCCCTCCTTCAGCAAGTACGGCCACCGCAGCTGGGGCGAGCACTTCAGCGACCGGGTCGTCGAGCGGTTCGGGCAGCCCCGGTCCGACGACGCGCCGTTCGAAGCCGCCCACCACGACCTCGCCTGGGCCGTTCAGGACCGACTGGAGCAGGCGCTGAGCGCGCTGGCCCGGCGCACGGTGCGAGACGCCGACTGCGATGCCCTCGCCGTCGTCGGCGGCATCGCCATGAACTGCAAAGCCAACGGCGTCCTGGACGCGCTGCCGGAGGTGGACGAGCTCTTCGTCCCCCCCGCCGCCGACGACGCAGGCGCCGCCCTGGGGGCCGCGATGCTCGCGGCCGTGCAGCTCGGCGACGACCCCCGGACCGACGCCTACCCCGTCGCCACCGGGCCCGCCGTCACCGCCGACGACGCCGAGCGGGCCCTGCGATCAGCTCAGCTGCAGGCCCACACCCCGGCGAACCTCCCCGACCGCGTCGCCGAGCTCATCGCCGAGGGCGCCGTCGTTGGTTGGGTGCAAGGGCGCATGGAGTGCGGGGCCCGGGCCCTGGGCCGCCGCAGCATCCTGGCGTCCCCCACCACCGCCGCCTCCCGGGACCGCGTCAACGCCCAGGTCAAGTTCCGCGAGGCCTGGCGCCCGTTCGCGCCCAGCATGACGGGCAGCAAAGCGGCCACGCTGCTGGGCCACCGCCGTCCGCGGCCTCACATGCTCGTCGCCGACACGCTCCCCGAGTCCCAGGCGCACGCGCTCGCGGGCGTCACCCACGTCGATGGCAGCGTCCGCGCCCAGGTCGTCGACCGCGACGAACAGCCCGAGTACCACGCGTTGTTGCGGGCCCTGGGCCGCCGCACGGGCCACGAAGCGGTGCTCAACACCAGCTTCAACCTCCGCGGCGAGCCGATCGTCTGCAGCGCCCCGGACGCGCTGCGGACCTTCTATTCATCGGGCATGGACGCGCTGGTGCTCGGACCGTGGCTGCTGGAGAAGCGGGCGAAGTAGCGCCGCCGGCGCCGAGCACCCCCCGACAACGCTTACAAAGTCGGGGCCCCTCTGGGGTGGTTCAAGGTGGGCACGGTTCGGTAGGATTCCCCCCGCGCGCTCCCGGCGGAGCCCGCCCCTCGAGGTCTCCATGCGTCGTTTCTGGTTGCTGCTCACCCTCCTGTCCTTTGGCCTTGCCGGTTGCCCCACGGGAGACGACGACGACTCAGCCGGCGACGACGACGACGCCACGGCAGACGACGACGACGCGGCCGACGACGACGACGCGGCCGACGACGACGACGCCACGGACGACCCGGGCGATGCCCCCACCGCCAGCGTGACGATCCACCCCCAGGCCCCGGCCGTGGGCGACGCCCTGGTCGCGGTGATCGCCGCCGAGGACCCCGAGGGCGCCGACGTCTCCCTCGCCATCTCGTGGACGGTGGACGGCGTGGCCGACGCCGCGTGGGACGGGCAGGCCCTGATCCCCGGCAGCGCCACCGCCGCCGGCCAGGAGTGGGCCGTGACCGTGGTCCCCAACGACGGCTTCCAGGACGGCGACTCGGCGACGGACACCGCCATCATCGGCAACACCGCGCCTCTGCTGTACAGCGTCGCGATCCTCCCCAACTCCCCGGCTGAGGGCGACGATGTGGTCGCCACCGCAGGTCTGAGCACGGACGAGGACGGCGACACCGTCACGGTGAACTTCGTGTGGTGGGTCAACGGGGCCCCCACCGCCGCCACCGGGTCCACCCTGACCTCGGCCGACTTCGACAAGGGCGACACGATCCAGGTCGTCGCGACGCCCAACGACGGCTCCGCCGATGGCCCGGCCGTCAGCTCCAACACCGTCACCGCCGTCAACACCGCCCCCTCGGCCACCGGCGCGACCAACTCGCCCACGGCCGGCAGCGAGACCGACACCTTCCTGTGCGCGGGCGACGGCTACGACGACGCCGATGGAGACACCGAGTCCTGGATGTACGCCTGGACGGTCAACGGGATCATCAACGTCCCCGGCGCGACCATCGACGGCACGATGTTCGACGCTGGCGACTACATCGTCTGCTCGGCCACCCCCCTGGACGACGAGACCGCCGGCCTCACGGTCGACGGCGCCGCCATCCTGGTGGCCAACACCGCGCCGGTGATCACCTCGGTCAGCATCAGCCCCGACCCCGCCTCCACGGCCGACACGCTGTCCGCCTCCACGGCCGGCGTCGTGGACCCCGACACCAACGACATCACGCTGTCCTTCGCGTGGACCGTCGACGGCGTCCCCGCCGGCGACGACGCCGGCACGCTCGCCGCCGGGCTGTTCACTCGCGGCCAGACCGTCGCGGTGGAAGTCACCGCCAACGACGGCGTCGAGGACGGCCCGGCCGTCTTGAGCCCCGGACTCATCGTCAGCAACGCCGCCCCGGCCTTCGCCGCGCTCGACGTCTCGTTCGACGGCAACGACCTGGTCGCGACCGGCTCCGGTTGGTCCGACGCCGACGGCGACGGCGAGGGCTACACCTACGCCTGGTCCAACCTCGCCGGCGCGCTGCCGGAGACGACCAACCGGCTCGACGTGACGACGCTCACCTCGCCGGACACCGTGACCGTGGTGGTGACTCCGTTCGACGGCGCCGACGCGGGCGCCTCCATCAGCTCGACGCCCCTGGATCTGGTCGCAGCCAGCGAGGCCATGCCGCCCGCCGGACGCTTTGGCGCCGTCGAGGAGGGCTGCGACGCCCGCGGCGTCATCTCCGTCGTCAACACCGGCACCTACCCGCTGCAGCTGACCAACGCCACGGTGGTGGAGACGGTCGGCAGCGGCCTGCTCGGCATCGCCACGAACCTGTCGTTCCCGACGACCATCCCCGTGGGGAGCCAGCTCGACATCCAGATCAGCTTCGACGGAACGTCGGACGCCGAGTCCGAAGGTGTCCTCACCATCGAGACCAGCGACCCGAACAACCCGTCGGTCGATGTCCCGATCTCGGGTTCGACGCGCGAGGCCGACCTTGTCTGGGACGAGGCGTTCTATCCGACCTCCTCGGGCGACCTCGTCATCGACCTGACCCGCATCCCGTTGACCGAAGACTTCACGCTGTACGAGAACCTCGACGAAGAAGACGACTGGGTCTACGACCCCATCGCCAACACCCTCACCGTGGACGACAGCGACACGGGCATCGACCAGAACGAGTTCGCCACCGTCTCCTACACGCCGTCGGGCGTTGGCTGCAGCGCCAACTTCGCCCCCATCGTGGTCGCGGAGCTGACGACCACGAGCCCCGCCGAGTGCGTCGCGACCGTCATCGACACGTCGGACTCGTACGACCCGGAGGGCGACTCGTTCACCCTCTACGGCGATGTGGACCTGCAGCCGGCCGCGTCCACGCTCCCCGACGACGCGGTGGGCATCAGCGCGGGCTCGGCGAGCTTCGTGCCCGACGTCGCCGGGGACTACTCGGTCGCCCTGTGGGCCGAGGACGAGCACGGCGCCGAGAGTGACCCGGTCGAGGTGGCGGTCACCGCCGGGGTGGGCGCGGGTGCGGGGATCGGCTCCCCGCTGGCCGACGCCGGCGCCGATGTGGAAATCGGGGGCCAGACCCAGTGCCGCGTCGGCAACTACGGGGACCTGCGCTGCGGTTCGTGTGGCTTCGTTTCGACGACCCTCGACGGCTCGGCGTCGATGGATCCCGACGGCACCGGCCTGCAGTACGCCTGGTCGGTCGACTCCGGGGACGCGGAGATCCTGTCGGGCGCCAACAGCGCATTCCCGACCGTGAACCAGCCCGAGGAGTTCGCCGCTCAGGAGGGCGCCTTTGGCGGCACCTCCTACTTCAACGTCCTGCGACTCGACGTCACCGACTGCGACGGCAACACGGCGACCACGACCGTGTCCGTGGACTTCATCTGCGCCACGACGATCGTCGGCGCCTACACCCTCCACGACTGACCGGCGGCCACCCGGACAGAACCGACCGAACGTCCGCGGACGGGATCGAACGGCGACCGGCCGGAATCCGCCCGCGGACACCGCGAGCACGATCAAACGCAGCAAGGGCTCTCACCCCTCAGATCAAAGTTGGCACGCCCCTGGCAATGCTTCCCAAGTGTCGGACCCAAACACTTCGGAGGACGCCATGAACATTCGCACCGCCATCCTGACCCTGACCCTGATGACCCCTGCTGCCGCCCTGGCCACCACCCCTTGCGACTCGCCCAACCTGTCCAAGGACGACGACGGGACCTGGATCGACGCCACCGCGGCCATCGACGGCCTGATCGCCGCCGAAGGCGACGACACCATCGCCCTGGCCGCCAGCCTGGACGCCGCCTCTGAGGAGGGCTGGTTGAACATCACGGACTGGACCGAGGCCAACACCTTCCGCGGCGCCGTCGCCCCCAAGACCATCGCCAGCCAGGCGACGGACGCGATGATCGCTTCGGCCGACGAGATGATGGAGTACGCCGGCGTCCTGCAGCAGGAGTTGACGGTCGTCAACGCTGCCTTCCAGGCCAGCCGCGCCAACCTGATCAAGGCCATCTACGCCATGAACCGCGCCGTGGGCACGCCCAAGTTCCGCGCCGCCCGCACTCACTACCTGAGCGTGCTGACCGCCCGGCAGGCCATCTACAACCAGGCCCGCGAGCTGTCTCAGAAGCGCACCGATGTGCTGACTGATGCCATGGACGCCTACGTCGGTGCCCCCGACGTCGCCTCCATCGCCTGCGTCGCCAGCAACTGAGCCTCCTGCGGCGCATGTCGCGCCGTGGGGTCCGACGAAGCGGGGAGTCACCGACGGGTGGCTCCCCCTTCCTCGTTCTGGGCGCAACTCAGCGCGGCAGCGCGCCTTCCGGGGACTTCAGGCATGGATCCGGTCCAGGGCAGCCGTGTTATACAGCCGCGCCCGCGACCACAGGAGACCCCGCAGATGTCCGACGCCCGCCACGCCCTGACCCTCCTCACTGACGAAGAGCGCGAATTCCAGACCGCGTTCGGCGAGTTCTTCCGCTCCGCTGTCGGCCCCAAGGTCCACGAGATGGACAAGGCCCAGCAGATGGACAAGGGGCTGCTCGGTCAGTTCTTCGAGATGGGCATGATGGGCATCGAGATCCCCGAGGAGTACGGCGGAACCGGCCTGAACTTCTTCACGTCGATCATCCTCATCGAGGAAGCGGCGAAGGTGGACCCGTCGGTATCCGTGCTCATCGACGTGCAGAACACGTTGGTCATCAACGCCCTGCGCAAGTGGGCGTCCGACGAGATCAAGACCCGCATCTTCCCGAAGCTCGCCACCGAGTCCGTGGGCGCCTACTGCTTGTCCGAGTCCAGCTCGGGCTCCGACGCCTTCGCCCTGCTCTGCAAGGCCACGAAGGACGGCGACGACTGGCTGCTCAACGGCAACAAGCTGTGGATCACGAACGGCAACGAAGCCGACATCTTCCTCGTCTTCGCCAACACGGACTTCGACGCCGGCTACCGCGGCATCACCTGCTTCATCGTCGAGCGCGGCCAGGAGGGGTTCACCGTCGGCAAGAAGGAAGACAAGCTCGGCATCCGGGCCTCGTCGACCTGCGAGCTCATCTTCGAGAACGTCCGCGTGACCCCGGCCAACATCGTCGGCCCCGTCGGCAAGGGCTACAAGGTCGCCATCGAGACCCTCAACGAGGGCCGCATCGGCATCGGCTCGCAGATGGTGGGTCTGGCCCAGGGGGCCCTGGACGCCACGATCTCCTACGTCCAGAGCCGCGAGCAGTTCGGCAAGCCCATCGCCCACTTCCAGGCGGTGCAGCACCAGATCGCGCAGATGGCCGTGGACGTCGAGGCCGCCCGCCTCATGGTCTACAACGCCGCGCGACTCAAGGATGCAGATCTGCCCTTCCTCAAAGAGGCCGCGATGGCGAAGCTGTTCTCGTCGCAAGTCGCCGAGCGCGTCGCCAGCAAGTGCGTGGAACTGCACGGGGGCAATGGCTTCACGACCGAGTATCCCGTGGAGAAGTTCTTCCGCGACAGCAAGATCGGCTCGATCTACGAAGGCACGTCGAACATGCAGCTGAGCACCATCGCCAAGATGCTGATCCGCTGATCGCGTGACAGAGAGGCCCCTGATGAAGATCCGATTCCTGTTTGCGGCTGCGCTCCTTGCCGGTTGCCAGACCACCGGCGCCGACGCGGAGCCTGCGCTCCCCAACGCGCTGGTGACTCAGCTGACGGGGTCGGTCTTCATGGCCGCCAGCCTCGCCACCGACGTGGCGCTGAACGCCGCCGACCCCGACGCCGACCCGGTGTGCCCGGCCGTGGGCGCCGACAACGACGACGTGGTCCTGGACTACGGCGGCGCCTGCTTGCCCGACTCGGGCATCACGGATGTGGAGATCGGCGGCCTGGTCGAGCTGACCATGCCGAGCAGCGGCGGCCTGTTCGTGGGCACGTCGACGGGCCTGGGGTTCCTGAACCTCCCGACCGTCGGCGAGATGAGCGGCGACGTCGTGCGCTCGGGCCCGCTGACGACGTCGGACTTCGAGTGGGAGACCCTCGAGTGGACGCAGAACGGGGCGATCCGCACGCTCTCGGCGCTCCTGCGCATCGAGGTCGACGACTCCGGCTACACGCTCGGCGCCGTCGGCGGGACCATCGAGTTCGACACCGGCGACCCCATCCAGTTCGCCCTCGAAGACGCCCGCATGGCGGCCGGTGGACTGGGCGACTGCGCCCGGCCCGAGTCCGGCAGCCTCGAGTTCATTCGAGGTGGCGCCACGGCGAGCCTCGACTTCACGCCGGAGGTCGCCACGTCCGGCGCCATCGAAGTGACCTTCAGCGACCGCGAGCCGGAGCAGCTCGCCATCTGCCCCTAGTTGGCCCTCCCGCGGGGCCGTGACGGCTCCGCGTCCTACCCGGAGTCATCGTCATGACCCGTCCCTGGCTTCTTGCCCTCGCCTTGCTGTTCCCCACCACCGCCCTCGCGCAGGTGGGCCCCAATGCCTTCGGCTACACGATCGACACCACGACGCTCGACTACGTCGCTCCCCCTGCGGGCGCGGTGGATCTGGCGCTGGGCGACGACGACGAAGGCACGGTCACGCTGCCGTGGAACTTCCCCTGGTACGGAGTCGACTACGCGACGGTCGTGGTGGGCGCCAACGGCGGTCTGACGTTCACGGGAACGGACATCAGCAACAGCAACTCGTGCCTGCCCTCGACCGGCTTCGGCGCGCCCGACGTCGCGGTGGTGTGGGACGACCTGGACCCGACGGCCAGCCTGTTGGGCGGCGGCGTCTTCTGGTGGCACGACACAGTCGCGGACCGGCTGATCATCAGCTGGGAGCAGGTCCCGTTCTACAGCTTCTTCCCCCTCGGCATCGGCATCACGGTCCAGGCGCACCTGTACAGCAACGGCAACATCGAACTGCACTACGAGAGCCTGAGCGACCCCCTGGCCAGCGGCGACCTGGGGGCCGAAGCCACCTTCGGCATCCAGGACCTCGCGGGCGCCACGCCCGATGAGCTGGAGTGGTCGTGCGACACCGCGCAGGGCGCCTTGGACGGCGCGGCGCTGCTGGTGCAGGGCTGCATCGACGGCGACGGCGACGGCTTCTGCGCCACCGACGACTGCGACGACGCCGACGCGGCCATCAACCCCGACGCCGCGGAGATCTGCGACGACGGGATCGATCAGGACTGCTCGGGCGCCGACGAGGACGCCGACCAGGACGCCGACACGTACACCGACGCCAACTGCGGCGGCGACGACTGCGACGACACCGACGCGGCCCTGAACCCCGGCGTCGACGCCGACGCTGACGGCAGCAACGCCTGCGACGACTGCAACGACAACCAGGCGCTGCTCAGCCCCCTCAACGCGGAGATCTGCGAAGACGGCATCGACAACGACTGCGACGGCGTGGACGCCATCGCCGACGAGGACGCCGACACCTACGACAACGCGGCCTGCGGCGGCGACGACTGCGACGACACCGACGCGGCCATCAACCCCGGCGTGGACGCCGACGCCGATGGCTTCAACGTCTGCGACGAGTGCGACGACACCGACGCCAACGTGAGCCCCAGCGGGGTCGAGGTCTGCAACGGCATCGACGACGACTGCGACACCGTGACCGACGATGTGGACGCCGACGGCGACGGGGACTTCCCGCTGGCGTGCGGCGGCACCGACTGCGACGACAGCGATCCACTCATCGGCGCGGGCTCGGACCCCGACGGCGACGGCGTCGACGCGTGCCTGGACTGCGACGAGACCGACGCCACCATCTACCCGGGCGCGCCGGAGCTGTGCGACGGCGTGGACCAGGACTGCGACGGCATCGAAGACGGCCAGGACGCCGACATCGGCGGCGTGCAGGCGTTCGACAGCGACTTCGAGGCCGACGACGGCGGGCTCGTGTCCGCGGGCGTGGGTTCCTGGGAGCACGGCGAAGCGACCAACGGGCCCGGCTCCTGCCTGTCGGGCGCCGGTTGTTGGGCCACCTCGCTCAGCAGCACCTACCCCGCCAGCGACAACAGCACGCTGACGCTGACCTTCGATGTGCCCGCGGGCGCCCCGTCCCTGACCTTCTGGCACTGGACCGAGGACGAGGCCGGCTTCGACGAGACCACTGTGTCCATCGACCCCGGCACCGGCGCCGTGCCGCTGGGGACGCTGGCGACCGTCAGCGACTGGACCGAGGTCGAGTACAGCCTCGCGACCTGGGCCGACACCGCCGGCGCGCAGATCATCTTCACCCACACGTCAGACACGTCGGTGCAGCAGCAGGGCACGTACCTGGACGACTTCTTCATCGGCTCCGTGGACGACGCGGACCTGGACGGCTGGGTCGACAACTGCCCCGGCTTCGGCGACTGCGACAGCACCGACGCCGCCATCTACCCCGGCGCCCCGGAGACCTGCGGCGACGGCATCGACCAGGACTGCGACGGCATCGACCAGACCGGCGACGAGGACGGCGACACCTACGTCGACTCCAACTGCGGCGGCGACGACTGCGACGACAACGACGCGGCCATCAACCCCGGCGTCGACGCCGACGCCGACGGCAGCAACGTCTGCGAAGATTGCGACGACGACGACCCGGGCCTGTCCCCGCTGGTCCCGGAGATCTGCAACGACGGCATCGACCAGGACTGCTCGGGCGCCGACGACCTGCCCGACGCCGACGGCGACGGCTACGACGCCATCGCCTGCGGCGGCGACGACTGCAACGACGACAACGCGCTGATCAACCCCGGGGTCGACGCCGACGCCGACGGCTACAACCAGTGCGAGGACTGCAACGACAGCAGCAACTTGCAGAACCCCGGCGAAGACGAGATCTGCATCGACTTCATCGACAACGACTGCTCGGGTGAGGTCGACGACATCGACGCCGACGAAGACGGCGTGATCAGCAGCGAGTGCGGCGGCGACGACTGCGCCGACTCGGACCCGAACATCAACGCCGAAACCGACGGCGACGAAGACGGCTTCGCCTTCTGCCAGGACTGCGACGACACCGACGCCGCCATCAACGACGACGGCGTGGAGACCTGCGACGACGGCATCGACCAGGACTGCGACGGCGACGACCTGGAGGGCGACATCGACGGCGACGGCGCCCTCAACGAGGTGTGCGGCGGCGACGACTGCGACGACGAAGACGCAGCGTTCTTCCCCGGCGCCGACGAGATCTGCGACGGCATCGACCTGAACTGCGACGGCGTCACCGAAGAGGTCGACGCCGACAACGACACCTTCTACGACGAGGCGTGCGGCGGCGACGACTGCGACGACGACGCCCAGTCCATCAGCCCCTCGGTCCCCGAGTTCTGCGACGGCATCGACAACAACTGCGACGGCGAGCTGCTCGAAGGCGGCGAAGACGACGCCGACGAAGACGGCGTGCCGATCTGCGATGACGACTGCGACGACAACGACCCGCTCGTCTACCCGGGCGCGCCCGAAGCGTGCGACGGCATCGACAACGACTGCGACGGCAACATCGACGACGGCATCGTGCTCGACGCCGACGGCGACGGCTTCCAGCGCGAGGCGTGCGGCGGCGAGGACTGCGACGACGGCAACGCGGCCAACAACCCCGGCGGCACCGAAGACTGCGTCGACGGCGACGACAACGACTGCGACGGCCTGATCGACGAAGCCGACGACGACTGCGACTTCGCGAACAACGGCAGCTGCGAAGGTTGCTCCAGCAGCATGGGTGGCTCCGGCTCGGCCGGGCTCGCAGTGCTCTTGTTCGGGCTGGTCGGGCTGCGCCGCCGGCGCGCCTGAGCTCTGCGGCCGTGGTCCGCGTCCTCTTTGTCTGCCTGGGCAACATCTGCCGGTCGCCCATGGCGCACGGGCGGTTCCGTGCGTTGATCGAGGAGCGAGGTCTGCACGATCGCGTGGCCGTCGATTCGTGCGGCACGTCTCGACACCACGTCGGGGAGCCGCCGGACAGCAACCAGCGCGTGGTCGCCAAACGCCACGGCTTCGCCATCGACGACCTGCGGTCCCGGCAGCTGCAGGACTCGGACTTCTACGAGTTCGACCTGATCGTCTGCATGGACCGCAGCAACGAGACCGACGTCACGCGGCGGTCGTTCCCCAACAGCGAAGCCGAGATCCTGCGGTTCATGGAGTTCGTCCCGGGCGAAGGCCCCGACGTGCCGGACCCCTACTACGGCGGCATGGACGGCTTCGAGCACGTGTTCGACCTGATCGACCGGGGCGTCGAGGGCTTGCTGGCCCACGCGCTGAAGCGCGGGTGATCGACGCGGCGCTGGCGGCCCTGGGGCTGCCTGCGAATACCGCGCGGACGCCCGGCGGCGGCGGCGACATCCACGATGCGTGGCGGCTGAAGACGGCCGAAGGCCCCGTCTTCCTCAAGACCAACGCGCGGCCGGGTGCCCGAATGTTCGAGCTGGAGGCAGCGGGTCTGGAGGCGCTGCGCGACGCCGACTCCGGCCTGGGCGTGCCGTCGGTGCTGGGCGTCGGGGAGTCGTTCCTGGCGCTGGGCTGGATCGAACGCGGAGCCGGCGGCGGGGCGGAGCTGGGCGAAGGCCTGGCGCGGCTGCATCGATCGACGGCGGCGACGTTCGGGGGCCCCGAGGACAACTGGATCGCCTCGCTCGTGCAGCCCAACGGAGAGTGGAGTTCGGGGGCCGAGTTCTTCGGGGAGCAACGGCTGCGCGCCCACGCAGAAGCGCTCCCCTGGGCTATGCGGAAGCGGCTGGACGCGCTGATCGCCCGCCTGCCGGAGTTGCTGCCGCACGAGCCCCCAGCCCTGCTGCACGGCGACCTGTGGGGCGGCAACTGGATGGCTGACGGCTGGGGCACGCCCTGGATCTTCGACCCGGCCGTTCACTACGGCTGCCGCGAGGCCGATCTGGCCATGACGCGGTTGTTCGGCGGCTTCCCCGACTCGTTTTACGACGCGTACCAGGCGGCCTGGCCGTTGGCCCCCGGCTGGCGGGAGCGGATCGAGCTGTGGAATCTGTCGCCCTTGCTGGTCCACAGCCGGCTCTTCGGGGGTGCCTACGTGGGGCAGGTCAACGAGGTGCTGGTACGGTACGCTGGCTAATCCTCATAACCCTGCTGCGGCCGCTGGAGTTGATCATGAAGTACCTGTCCCTGGTCGCGTTTCTCTCTTCCCTGGGCTTCGCCCTCATCGCCTGCGGCCCCGCCCGCGGCGGCTCGAGCTCCGGCTCCAACAACGACGACGACGACGCGGCCGACGACGACGACGCGGCCGACGACGACGACGCGGCCGACG
>Ga0055584_100001525_pt1 | contig 22757 bp, 17 predicted proteins | sample OSDHelmetaG_FD_58716 | JGI IMG/M metagenome (GOLD analysis project Ga0055584, IMG submission 58716) | Pelagic marine sediment microbial communities from the LTER site Helgoland, North Sea, for post-phytoplankton bloom and carbon turnover... | ecosystem: Environmental > Aquatic > Marine >...
AAAGAAGAAGTAGAAGATGGTGTTTATGGAATATTAAACTCAGAAATAGACAAATTATTAATTAATACTAGTAATATTACTATCAATCCAATTGTTTTAGAAAAGACTTGTGGTGTTATTAGAATTGAATCTGACGATGGAGAATCAAAAATATCTAAAGTAATAACTTTAACACAGGCCGGAATGGAACCTGAACCAGAATCAGAAAATTATTGTGAAAATAATAGTATTATCATATCAACTGCTCACAATTTAGCAGAAAAATTATTTATAGATATATTATATAGAACTATGACAGAAGAAGATACTTTTCTAAATGAGGCAATTGCTAATAATGAAAATAGAACTCAAATGCTAAAAAGAATTTTTGGTTCTACTGAATTTTTAAATAGAATTAATTATGGTGAAAATGAAGAATTTATTGAAATGTTATATAGAGCATTTTTTAGTAGATTTCCAGATATCGAAGGTTTTGATTATTGGTTAACAAGAATGAATACTCCTGGTTTAGCTCCAAATAGTAGATTAGAATTAATAGACTTTTTCTATGAAATGGAAGAAAATTTAGGTTTTGATGAATCAAAAACTATTTATTATTATAAAAATAATAATAAATTAGAACTAAGAATGCTGCCCAGTTATAGAATGATATATGATTATGACAAAAGAAATTTATTTAATGATGCAATAGATAACACTGATTTTTTTAATAAAAATGGATTACCATATAATATTAATGTTGGTACTTATGAATTTTATTTAAATATTAAAGAACCTGAAGAAGTAATAATTTCATTTTTAGCGGATGATGTTGGAACTTTTAAAATTGATGGTAAAACAATAATAGAAATATTTGAAGTTGGTGAAAAAACAAAAACTATTACTTTGGATAAAGGTCAGCATATTATACGAATGGAAAGTAAAGATGTATATGATGGATTAGCAGATATGGCAGCTCATATCAAAAGAAGTTCTGATGGCCTGATGATTTGGAATCCTTGGGAAGGTATGAATGATGATTATTGTAATGGAAATGAATTAACGAAGATAGATGGTGTTTGTGCTATTAAATCATTAGATATTACTGCTAAAGAAAATTATGCCGAGAAATTATTTATTGATTTATTAAAAAGAACAATGACTGATTCAGATGATTATTTAGATCAAGTAATTGCTGGTAATGAAGGTAGAATTGAAATGCTAAAAAGAATTACATCTTCTTCTGAATTTATAAATCAAATTAATTATGGTTCTGATGGAACTTTTATTGAAATGTTATATAGAGCTTTCTATAGCAGATTACCAGATTTAGATGGTTATAATAAATGGTTAGATGCTTTATCTAATCCAGGAACTTATCCAAATAATAGATTAGAATTAGTAGAAGCATTTTTTGATGATGATAAAAATGTTAGTTATGATGACTCAAACAATATTAATTATTACGAAGATAATAATAAATTAAATATTAGAATGTTACCTAGTCTTGAAAGCATGACTGTTGATCAGAAAAAATTACGATTAACTAATTCTAAAAATAATCAAGATTTCTACACTAATAATGGATTAGAATATAATATTACTAATGGGGATTACACCTTTCATTTTTCATTAACAAAAAATGAAAAAATAAACTTAAACTTTGTTTGTGATGATAAAGGTGAAGCGTATATAGATGGAAAATTAGTATTAACTTCTGATTCCAAAGGGGTGGAACTGGAATGGAAAACTTATACTAAAACTTTGGATGCTGGTTCGCATACATTAAGGCTTGTTGGTAAAGATGTATATGGTGATGCAGCCTATATGGTTGCTACTATTACAAGAAACCCAGATGGTATAATGATTTGGAATCCTTGGGAAGGAATGAATCCTGAATATTGTACCGCAATTATAATGGAAGAAAGTGACACTAATAATTGTAGAACTAGTTCATTAAATATATCACCCTTAGAAAATTTCGTAGAGAAATTATTTATAGATATGTTATGTAGAACTATGAAACCAACTGATACATTCCTACAATATGCAGTTAATAATAATCTAAGTAAATTAGAAATGTGTAAATTAATGGCACATTCGGATGAATTTATAGAAAAAAGCAATAAATATGATAAAGCTTTTTTAGTTGAATTATTATATAGAGCATTCTTTAATAGATTACCTGATATTACTGGTTTTAATTATTGGCTAAATTATTTAAAAAATAATCCAAAAACCACACTTGCTGACAAATTTTTTGAATCAGAAGATTTTAAAAATGGTTTTAATTCAAATATAATTTATTATTATGAAGATAATAATAAATTGAATGTTAGAATGTTACCTAGTTATGAAGGAATACTTGATTCACAAAAACAAACATTATTTACTACTTCAAAAACCAATAGAAATTTCTATACTAATAATGGTCCTCAATATAGTATAAATAATGGTGATTATACTTTTTATTTTAAAGTTGGTGTAGAAGAAAAAGTAAAAATAAACTTCTTCTGCGATGACGTTGGTAGTATGTATTTAGATGGTGAAAAGATTTTATCTGTTTCTAATTTGAATTGGGGTAGAAGGGATTTTACTTTAACTGCAGGTGCACATGAAATAAGACTAGAAGGAAAGGATGTAGCTCATGTAGTTGGATATATAATTGTATACATAACTAGAAGCTCTGATGGTACTATGATTTGGAATCCTTGGGAGGGTATGAATGCAGATTATTGTAATGAAATAAAACCAATAACTAAAACAGTAGAAAGAAGACTTTTTAATTTTTATTCTTATCCTTATAAACCAGAGGATAAACCTTGGGATAAACCAGAAATATTAAATACTGATATTCAGGAGAGTGTCGAAACTGATAAAGAGGTTTTATTAGATAATAATCAAATAAATAAATTACCAGAACCCAATCTTGGTGAAATAGTAACTGATAATAATGTTGATGACTTAACTGATATTAATAATATAGATAATATCATAATTTATTATTTTTTACAAATTTTAGATAGAGCTCCAACAGAAGAAGAAATAAATATATATAAAGAAAGGATTATAAATGAGTGAAACCGAAATAGTATTAGATTATACTCCAATTTACCCAAAAACAGAAAAAGAATGCACTGATTACTATATACCAAATATTAATAATTTAAAATTTAATATAGCAGAAGATAATATCTCAGAGGATAAAGTACTAACATTTATTATCTTACAATTGGGTTGTGGTATATATAATAGAGTATTATCAGATTCTGAAATCATAGATATTAAAAAAGATCTGAGTACTATTATTGATTTAAAGGTTAATATTATTATCGAATATTTAATAAATAAAGATGATTTAAATGAAGAAGATCAAAAAAATGCAGACAGCGTGAGAATTTCCAGAGCCTTTTATAATGTATTAAAAAGAGAGCCAACCGAAGAAGAAATAATTTATTATAATCATGAATTTTATGAAGATCCAAATATAAATGATATCCCACTTGTGGATACAGAATATTCTTTTGATAATAAACCATCTAATTATTCAGCAGAAGCTGTATGGGGTGGTATCCTAGCTGAATACCATATTGGTGGAGGAAAATATGAATATAAACTAAAAATAGTCGAACCTGGTACATATTCTATTGAATTACAAGCAGATAACTGGGGATGGTTCTATTTAGATGGAGAACTTTTGATGTCTACTCCTCATTGGGGTAAATCAAAAACAGTTACTTATGACTTTGATGTTGGTATTTTTAATATGAAAATTGTTGGTGTTAATGAAAAAGGTGCCCACGGTGTCGCTGTTGTTATTTATGATCCAAGTGGTAAAATGATTTGGAATACTAGGGTAGGTATGGTAGAGCCTTTTTATATAATGCCACCTAAAATTGATAATATTTTAGTATCATTAGAAACAGTAATTGCCAATGATTTTATTTCCAATATTAATGCTGATCTATGGCTAAATACTGATAGCACCGAAATAGTGTGTCAACCTGAAATTGGATTATTCGATGCAAATTGTTTTGAAGATTTACCAATTATTATTAAAAAAATAGTACCGGGTTATTTGCTCATAGAAAATACTTGGTTTTTATACCCACTTTCAGAAGATGAACAATTATGGGATAAATATGAATATAAAACCTTTGAAAATTTTACTACTGATTTAGGATTTGTATTAGATCCAAAGAAATTTATAAAATTAGTAGCTAATAATTGTAATACTGAAGATCTATTTTATACCATTGGTGGAACAAATATTACTAATAATTATGAATGTGATGAAGAACAATTATATGCCAAATGTTTAGAAGCCGTTAAAAAATTAAGACCGATAGAATCTGATTATCAAACAACAGAGGATTATGTATTAAATTTACAAAATTATTTAAATACTTTTGAACAACAAGTAACAAAATGTACAGAAGATAATGAAAACTGTATAAAAACAGAAGAGGAAATAATTGAGGGTGAATTAATATCTACAGCTTCATTAGAAGGGATTGGTATTAATATTGATCCAAGTAATGATAAATATAATCCGACTGATTTAGAATTAAGTTCTATAGATGATATCAAAGAACCAGCTGAACCATTATTTAGTTTAATTAAACCAGATATAGAAGATTATAGTACCTGGCAAAAAACCCCGCCAGTTGATAGAACTTTACCTACTAGTCCAGTACTATTCCCAGATATTTTAAAAGATGGTAAACTATATGATTCTTGTGAACTTAGTTATCAACCAGATATGAATTTAGATTACAATTATCTTTTTCTAGGTTCTGGTATAAGTGGTCCATTTGACAAAAATTCAGCCAATATATTTAGAGATGAAATGGAAGTATTTGATGATAAATTAGATGCCATTGATGATAAGTATGGTAGTTTAAATTTGTTTGATTTTAATTTATCAACAGAGAGTGTTAATACTGGAGTTGGTTTATTAAATATTGCTATTAAAAAATATCTTACTGTAAGAGAAAAATATGAAACTAATATTGCAGAAATTAATGATTTTTTAGATAATGGTATTATTGAAATTGGTTTGGAAAATGAATTAGATTTAGAAATTTTAGACCAAGAGTTACCATCTATATCGGATATAGATAATGAAAAATTTAATAATAATTTTAGTAGTTCTACTCCATCAGGATTAAATAGTATGGAAGCGATAGGTTATCGACCTCATACAATGGTTAAATTAAAGGGTCCAACTGAACCACTAGCAGCTTTAATTTCGCGTAATAATGAAACTTTTAATAAAGGTGATTCATTTACTTATAAATGGATAATTAATGATTGTGAAACTATTATTGGGATATCTAAGAATTCAGCTTTTAATGTTGCAAATATGGTTATTTCTAACCCAACATATTATACAACTAATAAAGATAAATATGAAGATGATAGAGATAGTTATGAAGAAAGAGCTGAAGGATATTATAAATATTTAGTTGCAAAAGCTGATTTAGACTTTGTAACTTTACTAAAAGATATTAAAAAACGATATGAAGAAAAAGTAGTTAAGCAAAAAAGAGATTACCCAAATGCTTATACAGAAGATACAACAGATGGTAATGGTTTATATAGAGTAGTATCACCAGATTATTATACAGATTTAGAAAATTATAAACAAGAATTAATTAATTATAATAATAGTAAAATTCAATATCAAAAAGATTTAGCTATATATAATGTTTACTTAAATAAAATAGAATACTCAAATAATATTATTAAGGATAAAAATAGAATCGCAGATGAAATAGGTGAAAAAATATTAGAAATAGATGAAAAAAGATTAAATGAAAATCTTAAAACTTTATTATCTAATATAAAAAAACAAAATTATATTGCTGGTATTAAAAAACCAAGTAAAACATTTTATAATAATAGTATTCGTAATGATTTAATGACCCAAAATTTATCTAAACAATATTTAGATGGTCAAAAAAATAAAACTGAATGTTTATCAGCTATAATATCTCATACTATCAAAGAATCATATATTCCAAAAGTTATAACTGTTTCTACCTTAGAAGATTTTAATACTAAATTAAAAGATCAGATTGCTCATAAATATTTCTTAAATAATTATATAGATGAATTGGATACTAATAATACTTTTACATTAAATAACCTAAATAGATTAACTTCTGGGATTGTTAATAATCCAATGTATATTTATCATCCAATGAAATCTAATCCAGATTTAAATCCAGATTTAGTATTTGAAGAATTACAAATTTGGGGAATGTCAACAATTGAATTAGAAAATATTATCAAGAGTAATTGGGAATATCCTAACCAAGAAAAACCAAATGAAGTTATTGAAAATAATAAAAAAACTCAAGAACTTCATGCAGATATTTTATTATCAGCTAATGAAAGTAAAGTCAGATATAATGATTTTAAAAATAATATTATTGAAACTTTAAAAGAATTTAGAAATTCATTAAAAACTACTAATATTAATTTATCATTATATAACCAAATGTTTTTATTAGATACAGAAAATAGTAAAATAGAACATGAGGAGTTAATTAACTTAATAGAATTAGTAAATACAAAAATTAATATTGATCAAACAACCCTAGTTAAATTATATGGTGAATATAGAATTAATTATACTTTAGAAAGAGCTATTTATTTAAAAATATTTGATAACAATTTTATAAGTACTATTACTACCTTTGATAATTATGATATTGGTTGTAGAGTATTAATACCATTATTTAAATATCTAATAGATTTAATTAATTTGGGACAAACAGAAATTATAAATAAAATTTTAGATTTAAAAGAAACTGCTGATATTACTTATGAAGAAATTAATAAAAATATTGCTACTCAACGAATCAAAAATGTTACTAAAATATACTTATTGGAAAATGAATTAATCCAATTATCAAAAGAAGCCTTGGATGAAGATATAGAAACAATTATACAAGAGAATCTAATAATTCCAAATTTTTGTAATATTGAATTAGGTGATGCAAATGATAATTTTATTTGTATTATTGATCCAGACTATAATAAAATTACAGAAATAGATATACCTTGTTTAGAACCAAAAAGTGGAACTTATGAAATAGTTAGACAAGATAATATCAATGAATCTATTTATTCTTTTGGTTTTAATTTAAAATTTGGTATTAATCAAGGAACAGTTCGATTACCATTTGATACACAAAAAGAAATTATGATTACACCAGATTTAGTAACTATTAAAATCAGTAAAACCGAAACGTTAAAAATACCAACTTATAATGTTTATAATGAAAATAATCCAATTAATATATCAGTGGTTAATAATTTTAATAAAATACAAGTAATTGTAAATTATAATGGTGTTGAAGTTAAATCTAGTTTACATAGTATTTCAAAAAGCATAATTCCAAAATATATAGAATTTTTAGATGATTTTTGTGGAACTTGTGACAATTTCTTATTATTAGATCTAATAGATAAAAATCCAACTGATAAATTAACTAAGTATGATCCAAATGGTGAGGTAATTTATTATCCTACAATTCCAGGCACTGATATAGAACCAGGAATTCCAACACCAGGTAATACAGATAATGATGATAATGATGATAATATCAATATAAATGGTAAGGTTGAAGATGGAGAAAACGGAGATAATTATAATGGTGAAGAAATTTTTCCGCCAGTACCATTATCACCAGAATATCCAGTTGATAATCTTGGTATTCCTCTTGGTTCTAATGATCAAACCTTATTAAATATTGATATTTTAAAAGGTGGAAATATTAATAAAGTTTATAGTTACAAAAACAATTTTCCTGCTACAATATTAAATAAAAATGGTTTAGGAAATTTCTTTTGTAGAAATAATATTAATCAAAAAAATAATACTATTTGTTTTTGGTTTAGGCCAACATTTAATAGATTAAGTATAAATAGAACTAGATTAATGTTAGTTTCTGATGATGTTTATAAAAATTATATTTATTATAATGATATCACAAAACAGATTATTTTTGATTTTGGTGCTGCAAATATTAAAACATATAAAGTTTTTGATTTAATTGAAAATAATGATTACATCAATTTCTTAATTTCTACAGATTATATTAATGATGAAATCACTATTAAATTAAGAAGACCAAATGGTAAATACATATTTCAAAAAAGTTTATATTTTAAAGATTATAATTTTAATCTTATGAGTATATTAACGGAATATGATTATTCTCAAAAAAGACATGTTAATGATTTTAGAGGAAAACTAAAACATTTTTCTGTATATTTTAAGGAAGTAGATAAAATACCAGATATAGATAAAAAATTAGATACTCAAACACAGACTATATATTCTATTTAGATATAAAATATATGATATTATTACCTCTTTATAGAATAAGAGGTAATAATTTTTAAAAAAATTAAATATGCCGCCGCCGCGCGGCGGCGGCATAATATTAAAAATTAAAATTTTTTTTGGGAAATTAAAAAATATTTTTTAAAAATTAAAAAATATTTTTTAAAAAACAACCGCCGCCGCGCGGCGGCGGCATTATATTATTTTTATATTTTTTAAAAATATTGCCGTTGCTCAGCGGCGGCGGCAAATTGATATAGATATTAATAATTATAATAAAAATATGAAAAATATAATAAAATAATAAAAAAGGAAATTATATGAAAAAATCTAAGCGAATTGATTATAAAAATATAAAGTTAAAAACTTGGTCGATTAAAAAAGATTTAGATACATTATATCAACAAGATATGATTGGTGTTTCTAAACACAAGGTTTATAAAAAATATTTAGTAAAAGGAATTAAAGAACTTAATATTGGATTTCTATCTAATATTGAAAATATGAATTTATTAGTAGGTGAAAAAAGTAGTGTGTTATTTTTAAATGAAAGAGATGAATATTGTTCACCTGATATAAGTTTGGTTATTAAATATCCAAATTTATTTAGAATAATTTTGCCAATTCCTTATAGATTATTTGAAAGAGATAAATATGGTTGTAATACACAATTTATATTAAATAAAATAGATTCGAATGGTGTTGAAGGAGAAACAAAATACACTTATATATTAAATAGAAGAAGTGGTTATTATATGGGTACTTTAATTAATAATAATATAAGCTCTATGGAACCAAATGAATTTGTAGAAATAATTAAACATAATCCAAATATACTATTTAGTACAAATAAAGATTATATTTATGGTTTATTATTTAGTTTAGAAACTAATACTGATAATAAAGATTTTACTTTTATAATTGAAATTAAAAAAATATGTTGTTTATATCTTGGTTTAGAATTTGCATTGAATGAAGATGAAGATGATATAATTTATAATGAAAAACAATTACACGATATTTTTAAACAAACTATTTCAAAGGATTATAGTTTAGTTAGCTGTTGTGATATTAAATTTGAAGAAGTAAATAATAATAGTTTAAATAATGAAATGTATGATTTTACATCTGAAGATGAGAAAAATACTAATTTTACATTTCCATTTTTACCAATATTAAAAAATTCAGATGGTGATGTTTTAACAATAATGGAAGTAAGTTCGAAACAAGGTTTAGAAGATTGTAAAAAATTCTCTCCAGAACAAAAAGAATATTTTAGATCATTAAATGATGGTGAAATAAAAAATTATATAGCAGATGACGCCGTTTTAGGTTTATACAAAGCAACAAAAATAAATTAATAGGAAAATAAATGAACAACGCAGATATTAAAAATTCTAATAATGAAACACCAAATACACCAAATACTACAAATACACCAAATACCACAAATACACCAAAATCTTTACTTGATAGTAGACCAGAAGTAAGTGCAGATATATTAGAACATTTACAAAATCCTAGTGATGATTTAATTGAATTATCTACAGATCCAGTTACTGGTGATTGGACTAATAAAATTATATTTCATGAAGCAAGTTTAGTTCCAGCTGATTATTTAAATGAAGATATTTTAAGAGAACATTGGTTAAATTTATTTGGTACTGAAACATTAGATAATGCTGAAACAGTTAGAATTACACATCAATTAAAACCTTTAACTGAGTATGCAAAACTTAATTTAGAACAATCAAAAATGTTTAGATCTGGTACAACTAAAACAGATCATATTCATTCATTATCGCAATTAATCGCAAACTGGAAAAGATATATCCCCCATTATTTAAATAATCAATTTGCACCTGGTTTATCAATTGCTTCTGGTGTTTTTAATTATGTTGAAAATAATGCACCTGGTAAAAGTTCATTAAAACGAAGTAATATCTTTATAGTAGATATTGATATAAAAGATGCAAATTCTGGTGAAAGATTCCCATTTAATAGATTAAAAGAATATAATAAAGCTTGTATATGTTTACAAACTTATGCTAGATTCGTAAAAGAAATTTATAAAGATAAAGATATCCCAGTTCCAGTTCCAAAAAGATATGCTGCCACTGGTGGTGGATTACAATTATTATTAGAATTTGATGAACCAGCAGATGCTGCATCATTAGAAGCAATTTACAAAACATATTTTAGTACTTTTAGAAAAAAAGATATGGTTGAAGGTGGTGTTAATAAATTTAGAAATATTGATTTTCCAATTACTATATCATCGGAAGATGGATTAAGTACAGAAGACATAGAATTAATAGTAGAGTTTGATGCATCTTCTGGTGATATTACGCATACTCAACGTGCTATTGGTACTATGAATAATAAATATGGTTTAGCTACTGAATATCTAGATGATAATATTAGTACACCTGAATATATTAATGAAGTGTATGATTATTTTATAGATGTTAATATTAAAAATGCTACAAAATATCAAAATGAAGAAAGAAGATCTAGAAATAAATTGATAATAGCTGCAAATACAGTTTTATTACTTTACAACAAAAGCAAAATTTCTCCATTAACAGAAGCAAATATTGAAGTTAGAAATACACATTTAAAAACAATTGATTCTTTTTTAGGAACTTATAATCCAGTTGCAGGAAGAAATCCAGATTTTAAAGTTAAAATGAGAGCTTTAAATAATTATTTAAATAATGAAGATTGTATTCCAGTGGAAAGATATAATCCTAAAAACAATTTTCCAATTTATTTTGATGAAGAAAAAACTAAAAAAGAAGAATTAGAATTAGTAGAAGAATTAAGAGAAATTAATTTATTTCAAATAAAAACTAATAATAGATTTATTAACACAAAAGATTTATCAGTTAGATATCAATTAGATAGAGCTAATAGAGGTACTACTACTCAATCTATTAGAGATAATATGGTACAATTTGCAAAATCAATTGGTACTATTGACTTTGATGTTATTGTTTCATTTTTAGTTGAAAATGGTATTAAAATCTTTAGTCAAACTTCAGATAGTTTATATATTTCAAATCCATTTAAATCTGATGGTGAAGATAGAAACTACAGTATGGCAGTTTATTATAATGATGGATACCCAAAATTTATTGACTTCTTAAAAGGTAATCAAACTTATGATATTATAGAATTTTGGATGGCTTATTTTAATGTTACTAGATCAAATGCTATTATTGAAATTGGTAGAAGATTTAATATTACTTTTGAAAAAAGTGAAACAAATAATATTCATAAATTAGAAAATGAAATTATAATTGATGAGTTAATTGCTAAAGCTCAAACTTTTAATATTACTGAATATGTATTCTATCGAAGTACTCAAAGAAGAAATACTTGTATTGCTAGAATTGTTAAAACGGGTGAACATTTTCAATTTGATGGTTCTAGATTATTAACTGATCATGTATTAGCCTTTTTATTAGAAAAACCAAATTTAGATGCAGAAACTAAAAAAATATTTAATCAAAAATTTGAAGAAAAAATATTAATTGAAGCCTTCGAAGAATTTATTCCAGGTAAACCAATTATTACTAAAAGAGATTTCTTTCAAATTGTAAACTTATGGGTTCCAGGAGAAGCATATAAAAAATGTTTAGAAGATTCTAAAGAAATTCCAGAAAAATCTTTGGAAGAAACAATAGAAGCTTTTAAAGTAGCAACACCATTTATGCACAAATATTTATTACAAATTACGCAAAAAGGTGACTTACAATATTTTGTAAACTGGTTAGCTTGTAATGCACAATTTAGAATCATGCCTACTTTACCAGTATTAACTTCTGTTCAAGGAAGTGGAAAAAACTTATTTATTGATGAAGTAATGTGTTATTTCTTAAATAATGAATATGTTAATGTTGTAAATAGTGAAAAGATTTCAAGTAACTTTAATGCATTTATGGAAAGAAGTTCTTTAATTGTATTAGATGAAGGTGATTTTAGTAAGACAAAAGATGTTGATCAATTAAAATTATTAACAGGTAATAAAACTTTACAAATTGAGAAAAAAGGTGTTGATTCAGTTAAAAGAAATAGAACATTTAATCTTATTATGTTAACAAATGGTGATGTACCAGTTAGACATCCTTATGGGGATAGAAGAATTACGTACTTTAGATTAGATTATGATTTAAGTGAAACTTGTTCTTTAATTCATACAAAAGAAAAAAGTCTTGAAGATGGAATTGATACATTTATTTCAAAAATTAGAGAAGAAATGTCGTTATTTTGGTCTTTATTATTAAAAACTAAAATTAATGAAAAATGGTGTTCGGGAAATTTAAAAAATCAACAATTTAATAAACAAATTTTATTAATGCATCCTTTTGGTGAATTACTAACTGGTATGATTGATAAAAAATGGGATATATTGAAAGCTCAAATTTCAGAAAACGAAGAAGAACAAACATCGATTGATACAAATGTAAAATTAATAGACGATATTAAACAATTATTTGATAATCCAGATTCAAATGGGATTGCAAAATTAGAAATGTTAACTATTACTAAATATTTAAGATCTAAAAAATATCAAAGTTATATAAGCGTTTCACAATTCTTTAGCATGAATAAATTAGAAAAATTAGGATTAAAAATACATGTTGAAAAACAAGTAAGTGGTACACAAAAAGCGTATATTTTAATTGATAAGAAAAAATTATTAAAAGAAATTACAATGCCAAATAACTTGGAAGAATTAACTCCTGAAAGAAAATTAAGTGAAATAAATTTTGATTCTGTTGATAAAACTAAATTAGCTGAGTTTGATAAACCTTTAGTTCAATCTAATACAATTGAAGATATGGATAAAAATAAAGTTGGAAAAGTTTTTGGTGATTATGATAATGGATTCGTAGTTCCTAAAATGGATGAGGTTCCTAAACTTGATAATATGAATAATAATGTATTAGATCAAAATGTTATAAATAATATTGAGAATATTAGTAATAATGAAAAGCCACCTATGTTTATAAATCCAAATTTAAAACCACCAACTTTATAATAGAAAGGAAAAAAATAAATGTTAAAAATTTTAAATATAAATAAATATATCTCTGATAATAAGTTATTAGAGATACATGATACAATTAGTTTTAGAGATGGTAAACCAACACCAACTGGTTTATATAGTGAAATAATTTTTGGTTCTACAAAATCGGATGGTTTTAATAAATACGCTTATATTAATTTGGGTACAGTAATAATTCATCCACTTATTTATAAAAACTTAAAAAGAATTAAAAGTATATTTTTAAATGTTTGTTTAGATGAAAAACATAAACAGCATAAAAAAGCTGTAATTAGAGATGGTTACTTAGAAGAAAGTGAAAATGGAGATTTTGGTATTACTTGGTTAAGTGAGAATTGGAGCAAGATAAATCTAGAACATTATAAAAATGGAAAAAATGATAAATTCATAGATAAAGTTATAAAAAGTAATATATTCATTGATAAATTTTTAGTAATTCCTACCAACTATAGACAATATTCTTATGAACGTGGTCAACTAAATGAAGATGATATTACGGGTAGATACAAACAAATATTAATTTATAATAATAATAGTGCAAATCTTAATGCTTTTAAAAATAGTTATATTGATGCAGTAATTGATATATCTGGTGGTAAAACTTTAACTATTCAAAAAATAGTAAATGAGATTTATGATACATTTATTAGTATGGAAGATGGTAAAAAAGGTATATATAGATCTAAAGTAATTGATAAACGTATTGATAATATTACTAGATTAGTTGCAAATGCTCAACCAAATATCCCTATGGATTGTTGTGCTATACCTTGGCAAAATCTATTAGTAATGTTTGATTCATTTGTGGTTAATATTTTAAATAGAACTTCAGATGATATATTAGATAAATTAGGTGTTAAAGATTTTGGTTTTGATGATTTTGGTCCTCATTTTGATTTTATTTTTAGACATTTAGATAGTTATGTTGAAATGTATCCACATAGACACAAATTATGGATTGATATATTACTAAGAGTATTTAATGATTTCCCAGATTTAAGAGTATTAATGAAACGGGATCCAGCTTGGAATAGAGATTCATATCACGGTTTAAAAGTAATAATAATACAAGATGTTTCATATCATTGTACACTTAATTCACTATTATATAAACCATTAGGTGGGGATAGTTTTAGTTCTGACTATATTGGTAAATTAGTAAGAAAAGATAATATTAAAATTTTCGAAAATAAAGATATTGTGATTAGAGGAAATAATAATGTTAAAGTTGAAATTACTAATTCTAAAGATATGGTTGAAAAATTATATAAAGGAGAATTTTAATGAATAAAGGTAATATTGATAATTTTGAGTATTTATTCGAGGGCAATAATAAGTTTGCCTATCCGGATAATACTCGTTATCCAGAAAAGTATAAATCAAAATTATTAAATTTTGTAAAATTAACAAATAAAGTATCTAGTAGTGAAATGACTTTATCAGAAAAAAATAAACAAAATCAATTAAATTTGAATGAATTATTATTTGATGATAAAAATATTAAAAATTCGTTTCAATATCCACTTACTAGTCGTAATATAAAACAAGTAATTAATCAAATAGATGATATGTATGGTGATTATGATTTTATGTGGAGATATTTTTTATTATATTATGCTGGTTTTTATTTTAGTATATTAAAACCAGCATCTTTTTCACCTGAATCATTACAATTACCAAATCAATTCAAAGCTGAAAAACAAGAATTAATTAATAAATTAAAAAGCAAAGAAATTTCGGATTTAGAATTCCAAGAAGAAATTACAAAATTAAGTAAAAAAGTTGTAAATTTCTTAAATGAAGAACATGTTAGTTTAATGGATTTTATTAATTCTGGTGCAAAAGGGGATGTTCGTAATATGCAGGAAATCTTAGTTGGTATTGGTTTATCAATTAATTCCAAAGGTGAAATTATAGATGTTATTGATAATAGTTTATCTGAAGGATTAACTCAAACTCAATTTTTTAATAATAGTTCACAAGGTATTCAAACATTATACGCTAAATCAACAGATACTGCTAAACCTGGTTACTTAGGACGTAAATTAGAAACAGTGACAGAAGGTGTGAAATTAAGTGCAACAAAAGATTGTGGAACTAAAAAATATTTAACTATTGAAGTAAAAGATAAAGATGTTTTAGAATCGATTAAAGGTAGACATATAGTTGGGGTCGGTGGTAGTATAAGTTATGTTGATTCAAAGAATTTAAAATTGATTGGAAAAACATTAAAATTAAGAGACCCATTATTTTGCTTAGCTGAAGATGGTATTTGTCAAAATTGTTATAATGATACTTTTGTAAAAAATATGAAATTAAAACCAGGTAGTAATATTGGTTTAATTGCTAGTTCTGGTTTATTAGGTGGATTGGTGAATTTAACCTTAAAAGGTTCTCACACTGGGGTTTCTTTAAATCAAGAAGAAATTAATTTCGATAAAGATTTAGAAAATTATATGTAAAACATAAAACATAAAAACAAATTAAAAGATTAAAAAAGGATAGAATATGATAAAAGTACCTACATTAGAAAATGGAGATGAAAAGGCTCCAGAAATTAAGGTTCCAGATTTAGGAACATTGCCAAAAGTTGAAGAATCAGTAGTAGAAGAAATATCAACTAAAACTGATATTAATTCAAAAGTAATTCCTACAATTGAACCAAACATTGATAATATTTCTGATGAAGATTTAGATTTATTAATTGAACAAGAAGATACTGAGAATGAGTTAGCATCTGAATTAGAAGAAGAATTAGAAGAAGAATTAGAAGAAGAATTAGAAGAAGAATTAGAAGAAGAAACTGAACAAACTAAACCAGGTATTGTAAAAGTTGGAACAGTAGATGATGATTCAAGAATGTCTGAACTATTAAATCCAGTTAAAAAAGTTAAAAAAGAGGTGTTAATTCCAAACGTTCCACAAACACCAATATATAAATAAATTAAATAAAAAGAGGAGAAAATTATGGGTGATACAATTAAAGTTCCTGTTAGTGTTCCAAAAAAAGTTAAAGAAGAAAATAAATCTTCTTTAACTAGTGTAGTAAGTCCTGAAGTTAAAGAGGTTAAAGAGGTTAAAGAGATTAAAGAGATTCCTAAAAAAGAAGATAAAAAACCTTTAACAAGAGCTGAATTATTAGCTATTAAAGCAAAAAATAACAAAATTGAATATGAGAAAAAAGTTTCTAATTTAAAAAAATTAAAAGAAAAAGAAACTAATATAAAAATAGATCAAATGTATGATAGATTAAATAAAAGAGGAATAGGAAAAACAAATACTTTTAAAACAATAGATAAAGTTATTGAAACTACTTTTATTTCTCTTGATAAAGAAATCCTTAATCCAGTTAAAAAACCTACTATTAGAAGTAATCCAAAAATTATAAAATTAAACTAAAGATTAAATATGGATGAAAAATTAGAAGATTTAGAAGATTTAGAAAAAGAATGTAAACCAATTACTTTAAAAGAGTTGGAATTATTATGTACTAAACCACCAGAGTTATTCGAAAAAGAAATTGCACAACATTTAAAAGAAAATACTTTAGTTGAAATGAAACAATCTGAAATTATTTTATTAAAAAATTATTTACATAACAAACAAAATAAGATTTGTCCATTATTAAAAGTAGAAGTACCATTAGATAAAGTTGCTTTAGATCATCAACACAAATTAAAAAATGTTAATGCTTCTAAAGAAAATGGAGGTTTAGTAAGAGGTGCAATTGATTTTAGGGCTAATGCCTTAGAGGGTAAAATAGTAAATGGTTGGAAACGATTATTTGGGACTAATGAAGAAAATTATCCAATTACCCTACCAGATTATTTAAGAAATTTAGCTGATTATTTAGAATCTCCTCCTTGTGAACCAGTTTATATTCACCCAAATGAAGTAACTGATAAACGAATTCCTTTTAATCAAAATGATTATAATAGAATTAAAAAATATTGGAGTTATTTATTTCCAAATAAGAAAATAATATCACCTCCATCTTTAAAATTAAAGAAGAAAAATAAATATATGTCAAAAGAGATGATAGAAGTACTACCATTAATTAATAATTATCATTTAAAAGTAACTACTAAAATTTATAAAAAACTATCAAAAGCTGATGTTAAATTTATAATAGAAAATTATTTTAAAGTATATAAAACAAGAAAAACATATCATATTCATGTAAATGAAACTATGTATTTTGATGAAAATACAACAAAAGTATATAATGAAATACAAACCCAAAAACTTCAAGGTTTTATTTAATATCCCGAACTAAAAATAGTTCGGGATATTAAACCGGTAAAATTACAAAAAAGAGAGATTAAATGAAAAAGAGTATTAATACTAATTGTGCAGATTTTTTAAAAAGTACGTTAATATTACAATTAGGGATGTTAAAAAATAACTTACTTGTAGAAGAAATAGGTCTACCATTAATTGGTCATAAAAAAGAATGTAGAGCAGATATTTTTGCAATAAATGGTGCCAAGAAAGATAAAATTTCTATATATGAAATTAAATCAAGTAAACAAGATTTCCTTACAGATTTTAACAAATATAAGTATTTAAAATATAACAATTATTGTAATTATTTATATTTTGTTGTTCACAAAGATTTATTTGATTTCGTATATGAGAAATTATTTTGTGGTACTGAGGAAAATAATAAATTAAATAAACATATTGGATTATATGAAGTATCAGATAATGGGTATTTAAGTTGTCGAAAAAGAGCTAGTAATACTAAAAATACTTTTGATATTGATATCACAGAAAAATATTTAAATAAACAATTAAAATTTAGATATTTTAAAATTCATAAAGATAGATTTAAATTCTTTAGAGATATGCAAAATAAATTTAATTAAAAGGAGATATGTTTAATGGGTTATGAAATAGATGGCTAATAGAGCAAGTGATAAAAAATATCGAACTTGGAGAGCCGCTGTTATAAGAAGAGATTCTAGATGTATAATATGTAATAGTATTAAACGTAGATCGGCACATCATCTTAATAATTGGAGTTATCACCCTGATGAAAGATATGATGTGTCTAATGGTATAACATTATGTGGAAATTGTCATATAAAATATCATACTGCGTACAAATATAGTTTTAGAGAAAAAACTACCAAAAAGAATTTTGATAATTTTGTACAATTATTAGATTATTTAAGTACTATTAATATTAATACAGATATTCAACAAAAATATGATAATATAAAAGTTAAAGATTAAAAAGGAAAAGAAAATGAGTGGATTTAGTTGGACAGATTTATGGAATGGATTAGATAGTGGATTAGATATAGTTGAATCAGTAGCAGCAGTTGTTCCTGGTGGGCAAAAGGTAGCAGTTGGAGCAGCAGCTTTAGGTGTTATTGTTGAAAAAGTAAATGGTACTAGTACTGTTGGTTCAGCACCTATTACTGATGAAGAGGTAAAATCTATGATTACTGAAAAAGTAAATGAAAAAGTTTCTGATGTTGTTTCTGATACAGTTGATAAAGCATCAGAAGCACTTGAAGAAGTTGGTGAACCAGTAACAGAAGTACTTGTTAAAATTAATGAATTGTCAGAACCGATTACAACAATTACTAATTTATTATCTGCAATTGTACAAGCCAAAAATGAAAATAAAAAAGTTAGTATTACAAATGAAGATATTTTAGCAATCTTAGATATTGTTGCACAATCATCTGGAAATGATATTGATGATAGATTAGTTTGTTTAATATCAGGATATATTACTTGTGAAAAGGGAGAATAATTTTTATATTATTCTATTAGGATCAATATTATGATAATAAATTTAAGAGAATTATTAGTGGAGTCTTTTACTCCGCTAGAAAAAAAATCAATAAATGGTTTAACTAAAGGTAATTCTAGAAAACTTACTAGAAAAGAAAAAGTTAATATACAAAATGATAGAGATAATTTAGTAGAAAAAGTTACTAAATATAAAAGTCATCCAGTTGTTCAAAATGCTAAAAAAGAATTAAAGAAATTAGATAAAGTTAAAGATAAAGAAAAGTATGATAAATATAAAAAAATATCAAATGCTGCACATAATGTATCAGTGGCTATATTAAATTCAAAAGGTAATTTGGATAGCAAAGACATAAAAAATAATTTAATTCATAATTCTTATGATGCTAGATTTGGAAATAATACAGAGACTGCTGGTGATATTTCTTCATTTAAACACAAACCAATTTATAAATATAAATAAAAACAATAGGATTAAAAATGGTATTAAGATTAAAAAATATATTGGAAGAAGGTGCTTGGGATAAAGATATGAAAACCTCATCTGAAGCAAGAAGATTAAAAAATATAACTAGTAGGGATAATTTTAAAAAATCTCCTTTTCAATATTTTTTTAATCCTTTTGTTAGAGGTCCTTTATCTCATTTAACAAATGAAGCATATGATGGTATTAGTACAATTTTATATAAAATTGCTAAAAATAAAGATAGTGATAAAATTAAAAGTTTTAAAGATTTAAAAGTTGAATTAGATAAAGAACTAAAAAAATTAGAAATAGATAATAATCCTTGGGAAAAAGATATTCGCGCTTTAATAAAAGGTATAAAATTAATTAATAAAACTATTGAAAATATTAAAGATGATCATTTTATGAACTGGTTGATTAACCCATTTGTAAAAGGTAATATGAATGCAGTAGTTAATCATAATCGGTTAGAAGATTTAAGTCTAAAAACTTTAAAATATTCTAAATTAGAAAAAGAGGCTAGTGACATAAAAATAGAAAAATTAAGAAATATCCAACATAAAAGAACATTAGATATTCTACCAAAAACATTAGCTAAATAAATATATTTAAAATATTAAGGAAAAATATGAAAGATGACAAAAAAATAACAATATTTAATCGTATGGAAAATCAAAAAAAATTAGATAAGATTAAAAGAGAGATGGATAAAGATAAAAAACTTTCTAATCCAAAAATTGAATCTTTATTTCAACAAAGAGATATTAATTCAAAAATAAAAAAAATTGAAGAAATAACAAGAAAGAAACGAAAAGAAGTTGATTTAGATGTTGCTATGAAAAATTATACCATTAAAGAAAAAGATAAAAATGGTTTAAAACAAAAAGAAGTAGACAAAGCAAAAGAAAATTTAAAAAGAACTAATAGTGTGAATAGTACTAGAGGAACTTATGTTGCTGTTGATTATTCACCTGCTTCTGTTAAATTTTTAGATGATATTATTAAACTATTAGGTCTTAAAAAAGATTTTAAAGATAGTTATCACACTACAATTGCTTATAGTACTACTGAATTTGTATTCTATCCAAAAACTTGTATGAGTAGAAGAAAGAAAAGAAAATGGGTACCTGCTGATAAAAAAATAATTAAAATAAAATCAATTGGACATTTTAAAACCCCAGAAGGTAAAAATTTACATATTGAATTAGATGCTCCTTTCTTAGAGAGTGAACATAAAAGAACACTACAAGCTGGTGCAAAATATGATTTTGATAAATATATTCCTCATATAACTTTAATGTATAACTGTGGAAAGTTTGATGTAAAAGATTTACCTCAAGAAACATTAGATAAAATTATTGGAAAACCATTAGTTATGAAAGACGAATATGTTGAAAAATTAAATTTAAATTGGAATGAAGATAATAAAAATTAAAAGGAAGAATAAATGACACCCGCATTAAAAACAAAACTAAATAAATTATTAAAAATAGAAAAACAAAAAATAAGCACAAATTATGATTGTATGATTAGATTAGATCCAAATGATTATAATTTTGAAAATGTAATAGTAGATGATTATGATGTATTAAATATTCCAGGTACATTTGAAATAATTTTTCCAAAATTAAATGATTCTATAAAATTATATTTACCATACAATATTAATTTAATTAAACCAAAAGATAATAAAATGTCAAGTACTTTGATTGAGTTTAATTTTAAAGCAGGTGAAGAAATTTTATTTGGAAAAATAAAAAAAGTTGAAACCAATATTGAAAATGTAGGTAAAATTCTAGAAAATGGAGTAAAATATTTAATTGGAGATATTGAAAAGCAATTAGATGCTGTATGGAGACAATTATTAACAACTGATAATATCCAATTAATGCATCTTAGTATTATTCTTTCACAAATGTATTTATCAGAAGATAAAACTCAGGTTTTAAGAAAAACGGGTGAAGACTATTCTAGAAAATTTAAAAGTAATTCAAAAGAATCTTCGCATCATTTAATGAATGCTCAAGGGTTTGGTTTTGGATATTCAAATGATGCCATTGTAGCAAATATTAGTAAAGATGAAAATGATACTAATTTAACTGATATTGAAAAGATGGTTAAAGGTGATTATAGTGTATTTGAAAATAAATAAAAATAGGATATAAAAATGGGAAAAATGGGAAAAATAAATTTAAAAAAATTTATGATTGAGGAAGGATTTCTTCAATCAGTAGATAATCATTTAGAAAATAATAAAGGGAAATATGGTGTGGCTGCTGGTGGTCTTGGTACTGCTGCAGGAGGAACTTATTTAGCAGGTAAAGGTTATTTGGGAGTAGGTCCTCAAGATACTGTTCAAAATTTAGCAGGTAAAGTTACTTGGGATTTAGATAATAATTCAATAGCAAATAGAATAATTGGTGTAAAAAACTCTATCAAAGATACTTATTCTAGACCAGATAATATTATTGATGATCCAAGTAACAGTTATAAAACTTTTGAATATCAAAATTATTTACAACCAAGTAACTATGTGAGTTCAGCTCAACAACATATTTCTAATGGTATTAAAAGTTTTACAAATATGGATCATAATCCTGATGCGATAAATTATGTTATTAGAAAACCAATGGAGAATTTAGATAAAGTTGGAGAGTTCGTAAGTAAATCTTCAGATGCTTTATTTAATAAATAAAATTATGAAAATAGAACTTAGAAAAATATTAATAGAAAGTAAAGATAATTTTCAATCAGAGGGTAAAGAAGGGTTTCAAACTAGAAAAGAAGATCGTTTTGAAAATGCTAAGAAAGCTAAATTTCATTATGATAAATTAAAATCAAGCAGAAATTTTTTAGATTCTTTTTATCATTTAAGAAAATTACCTGAACCAGCTTTAAGACAATATTACATTAATCCTAGTTTGATAGCAAAAACAGCACCTCTAGCTTATATGGGGTATAAAGTTGCATCTGATGATTACGACGATTCATTGGATGATATAATAGATAAATACAAAGGAGATAATTAAATGAAACACTTAAAACACTTAAAACACTTAAATTCTATTATTTTAGAATCAAGTAATAGTAATAATGGTAGTAATGGTAGTAAT
>Ga0055584_100001526_pt1 | contig 22757 bp, 16 predicted proteins | sample OSDHelmetaG_FD_58716 | JGI IMG/M metagenome (GOLD analysis project Ga0055584, IMG submission 58716) | Pelagic marine sediment microbial communities from the LTER site Helgoland, North Sea, for post-phytoplankton bloom and carbon turnover... | ecosystem: Environmental > Aquatic > Marine >...
GATGGCAAAGCGCGCGGTACGTCATTTGTCGGTCAGCCGAGCACTGCGACGACCGAGTCATGCATGATCTCGACAATCTTGTCGATCTCAGACTCGGTGGTGACAATCGGCGGCGCGATCACATAAACATCGCCGCGCGTGCGACTGAATAATCCCCGGTCGGTACCGGCCGCAAGGATGCGCGCTCCAACCGACTCGGACGCGTCGAACTCTTCCCCAGTCTCTTTATCTTTTACGATCTCGACCGCCGCCATTAAACCGAGGCCACGCACCTCACCGACGTGAGCATGATCGCCAAGCGCATCTTGTAGGCCGTTGATGAGTCGCGCACCTTTGCTCGCCGCTTGCGCCGGAAAATCTTCTTTTTCGACAATGTCCAACATCGCCAGCGCGACGGCACAGCCAACTGGGTGAGCGCTGTAGGTGTACGCGTGCATCCACGGGGCACCGCTGGCAGCCATAACATCGGCTATTTCGTCGTTGACACCGATGCCGCCAAGCGGAAAGTACCCCGAAGTTATCGCCTTGGCATATTGAATTAGATCCGGCTCTATGCCCCAGTGTTCGAGTCCGAACATCTTGCCGGTGCGGCCAAATCCAGTGATGACCTCATCGGCCACCAATAAGACTTCGTATTGATCGCAAATCTCTCTAATACGCGGGAAATAGTCATCGTGCGGCACGATCACTCCGCCCGCCCCTTGCACCGGTTCTGCGAGGAACATAGCGATGCTGTCGGCGCCCTCGGCCAAGATAGCTTTTTCGAGCTCATTGGCTGCCGCAATGCCTGGACTTTCACCATTTTCGGCCTTATAGCGATACGGATACGGCGACGGAATATGGATAAAGCCTGGTACGCGTGGTTCGAACATCGGCCAGTACGAGCTGATCCCGGTAGCACTCATCGCCGCTAGCGTCACACCGTGATAACCCCATTGTCGCGAAATGACTTTGGTCTTTCCCGGCTTACCTTTGAGCTTCCAGTAGTAACGCACCATTTTGATGTTCGAGTCGGTTGATTCGCCGCCACCAGATGTGAAGTAAAAGTGGTTGATACTGGGGTAGCAGATCTCGGCTAAGCGCGCGGCAAGCTCAATCGCGCGCGGGTTTGAACTGCCTGCATATCCAGACGCAAATGCGATCTCGTGCATTTGCCGGGTCGCGGCCTCGATCAACTCAACGCGACCGTTGCCAGCGGTGTTGTTCCACAATCCGGACAGCCCATCAATGAAGGATTCACCGTTAGCATCGACTAAGGTCGCGCCGTGGCCGGACGCCCAGATTTTGGCGCTAGCGTGCGCTTTGTCGCTATGCAGTGGGTGGATCAGATGATCAAGATCTTTTTGCAGCAACTCGGTGCTCGCATCGTTTTTCATGTAGACCTTCCTTCAATGCCTAAGACTGGCCGCAATGGCGGCCCTTTTAGTTCAACAATATTGCCGTCGGGATCAGCGATATACATCGACAATCCAAAGCCATCAGCGCCGTAACGCTCAGCTGCGGGTGCTGGGGTGATCCCATGGGACTCGAGATGTGCGCACAGCTGCGCTTCATCAAAATGTTCGACGCGCAGGCAAAAATGGTCCAAATTCCGACCTTCGTCACCCGCTGGTGCCCCACCCTTGCGACCCAACTCACTGTCGACAGGCACCAAGTCAATGAGTGCGGCTCCGGCACGCAGCTGCACTAGGCCAATATCCAGTTTCCGCTCGATCCTACAACCGAGAACGTCGCAGTAGAAATGCACCGCAGCGTCGATATCTCGGCTGCGCAGAACTACATGGTCCAAGCCCGCTATTTGCAGCATTGAGACGACTCCTGTAACCGTCCAGTGCTCGACTCTCAAGCAGTTGGCGCTGTTTTTGGGCGCCCCAACGGCGCCCGTATATTAGTGATGCAGTTTACGCTATTGCCGGCAACGTGCGGTATCCTGACCCACCTTCACAGCAACCGGAAATTTCAGATGCCTAGCATTCGCCTCGCCGTTGATATCGGCGGAACGTTTACCGATCTTGCGCTGACCGGCCCGCACGGACTTTTTACTGACAAAGTCTTGACCACGCCAAGTGCGCCAGAGCGCGGCGTATTGGACGGCATCGCGGAGTTGCTAAGTACCTCTGGGCTTGCGGCTGGCGACGTTGAGTTACTGGTACATGGCACTACGCTCGCCACCAACGCCTTGATTGAGAGGCGTGGCGCGCGCACTGCTTTGATAGTGACCGAGGGCTTGCGCGATTCGGTTGAAATGGCGCAGGAAAATCGCTTTGCGCAGTACGACATTTCCAGCAATCGACCCGAGCCATTGGTGCCGCGCTATCTACGACTACCAGTCACGGAGCGTTTGAACTGGCGTGGCGAAGTGCTCAGCGCATTGGATGAAGACAGTGTCGCAGCGTTGTTGCCAGTGTTGCGCGATAACGCGGTTGAAGCCGTTGCGATCGGCCTAATTCATGCGTATGCGAATCCAGCACACGAGCAACGTGTAGCTGAGATTTTGGCCGCGGAATTGCCGGAGTTGTACATTAGTTTGTCGAGCGAGGTATGCCCTGAAATCCGCGAATACGAGCGACAATCGACAACTTGTGCCAATGCCTATGTACAGCCCTTAATGGCCCACTATCTGAGCGAGCTTAGCGTTGGGCTCAAACAACTCGGCCTTAATTGTCCGATGTTGATGATGAGTTCGGGCGGCACCTTGATGGGCTTGGATGCGGCGCAGCGCTTTCCCATCCGCTTAGTTGAATCGGGCCCTGCTGGCGGCGCGATTTTGGCCGCACAAATCGCGGCTGACGAGCAGCTTGATTCAGTCGTATCGTTCGATATGGGTGGTACCACGGCGAAGATTTGTCTGATCGATAACGCAACACCGCTAACTTCGCGCAGCTTCGAGGTCGCGCGCGCTTATCGATTTATGCGCGGTAGTGGCTTACCGGTGCGGATCCCGGTCATCGAGATGGTGGAGATTGGTGCTGGCGGTGGTTCGTTGGGGAGTGTTGATGCGCTCGGTCGGATCGCGGTTGGTCCACAAAGCGCCGGCTCGGAACCCGGACCTGCGAGTTATGCGCGCGGCGGCATGCACGCTGCCGTGACCGACGCAGATCTCACGCTCGGCAAGTTGGATCCGAATAACTTCGCAGGTGGTCGATTTAAGTTGGACGCGGCAGCCGCTGGCGCCGCCCTGGATCGAGACCTTGGCCAAGCGCTAGGGCTAAGCAGCGCCGAAGCGGCGTTCGGCATTGCCGAAGTGGTCGAAGAGAACATGGCAAGTGCGGCACGTATGCACGCAGTGGAATGGGGCCAAGATGTACGTGGCCGAGTACTGATAGCGTTTGGTGGTGCAGCACCATTACACGCTGCTCGCCTGGCGCAAAAGTTAGACATTAACCATGTGTTAATTCCCAAAGGTGCGGGCGTCGGCTCAGCGATTGGTTTTTTACGTGCGCCGGTTGCCTATGAAGTTGTGCGCAGCCGCTATGCGCGATTGTCCGAGCTTGCAACCGACACACTGACGACCCTATTCGCGGACATGCGCGCGGAAGCCGAGGTACTCGTGCGTTCCGGCGCAGGGGATGCGCAATTGACTGAGCAGCGTCTCGCCTACATGCGCTATTTGGGGCAAGGCCACGAGATCCCGGTGACGGTTGCTTCGCCAACCTCAACGGCGGAACTCCGCGATGCATTCGAGTCTGCTTACGCTGCTCTATTTGGTCGCACGATTGATGGCTTAGAGGTTGAGATCCTGAGTTGGACACTTGCCTTGGCGGCGCCCGCGGCGGCGATGGATTGGCCAAATGTGAGCACCACCACCGCGACCCCGGCAGATTTTGGTGAGCGCCTCTTATTCGATCACGTAAGTGGCAAATTCGACGCCGCGCTTACGGTGCCGCGAGCGTATATTGCGGCAGGTAATTCGATCACTGGTCCGGCACTCATTGAAGAAGATCAGACCACAACGGTGGTACCGTCAGGCTTTGTCGCCACGGTAACTGCTGAGGGGCATTTGTCACTGCAAATTCAACCACAAGCTGGAGACGAGCGATGAGCGGCGCACTTGAACGAATCAGGACACAAATTATCTGGGATCGTTTGCTTGCAGTTGTTGAGGAGCAGGCGCAAACGCTGATCCGTACTGCGTTCTCTACCTCCACTCGTGAAGCTGGCGACCTGTCTGCAGGTTTCTTTGACCGGCGTGGCCGCATGGTGGCGCAAGCGGTGACTGGGACCCCCGGACATGTGAATGCGATGGCCGCCTCAGTGCAGTTCTTTATGCAGCGATTTCCACTCGCGCAGATGGCCGAAGGTGATGTCTACATCACCAATGATCCGTGGCAAGGCACTGGCCATCTGCATGATTTTACCGTCGTGACACCGGCTTTCTTCAATGGTAAGGCGATAGGTACATTCGCGAGCACCAGCCATGTGGTTGATGTCGGCGGCATAGGTTTTAGTGCGGATGGGCGCGAAGTATTCGAAGAAGGCTTGAACATTCCGATAATGCATTTGTTCGAGCGCGGGCAAGCCAACCAGATCCTTCTGTCGATCGTGCGGGCGAACGTGCGTGAGCCGGTGCAAGTGGTTGGCGATTTGTACTCGCTTGCCGCTTGTAATGAAATTGGTGTGCGCCGCCTAGCCGAAACTATGACGGAGTTCAGCCTGACGGATATGGAAGCCATGGCTGACTACATTATTGATGCATCACGGGCGTCTATGTTGGCGGCGATAGATGAGCTGCCAACCGGCGTATTCAAACACGCAATGCGTGTCGACGGGCATGAGAAAGAAATTGATCTGGTTGCGAAAATGACCATATCGAAAAGCGGTATCGACATTGATTTCACCGGCACATCGACGGTCTCCGAGCTTGGTATCAATGTTCCGATTACTTACACGCAAGCTTATGCATCGTTCGGTGTGCGTTGTGTGGTCGGTTCCGCAGTACCAAACAATGCAGGCTCGCTTGAGCCGGTGCGCGTTAGTGCGCCAGCTGGATCGATTTTGAATGCACCGCCGCCGTGCGGTGTGAGCGCACGCCATGTGACCGGCCAGATGCTGCCGGATGTAGTGTTGGGATGTCTGCATCAAGCCGTGCCCGCCGCGGTTCCAGCCGAGGGTGCATCGTCGCTGTGGAATCCGCTGCTGATGAATGGCCCGTTAGGATCATCAAAAGACAGCAACGCAAAGGCGACACGCTTCACGGTAAATATTTTTCACTCCGGCGGAACTGGAGCACGCCCTGGGCAGGATGGATTATCGGCCACTGCTTTTCCGTCGGGAGTAAAGAATACCCCGGTTGAGATCACTGAGACCATCGCACCACTCATCATCAGCCGCAAAGAATACCGTTGTGACTCCGGCGGTGGCGGTGCAGCGCGGGGTGGCCTGGGTCAGACGATGGAAATTCACCATGCTGAAGGTGCCGCTTTCACCGTTTCAGCGATGTTTGATCGAATACTGAATCCTGCTCGCGGGCGCGATGCCGGACATCCAGGTGGTGCTGGCATTGTGCGCCTTGGTAGCGGCGGCGCTCTCGCCGGTAAAGGTCGCCAGGCGATCCCAGCGCAAGATACTTTGTTTTTGGAAATGCCTGGTGGCGGTGGCTTAGGCGCGCCACAAGCGCGCGATGTAACGCGCGTGGCAACCGACGTGCGCAACGGCCTGGTCAGTCAAGCGGCCGCGCGCGAGATCTATGCGGTCGAGTGTTCACCGGAAGGTATTGTTGATGAGGCGGCCACCGGTGCGCTACGCGCTTAAGGGTTAAGCGCACTTGAGGCTGCATACTCTTTGCGGCGGCTGAGCGCTAGAGTGACACCGATTTGCGCATAGCATGCGTACTTTGATTTGCGCTAGCTACCGCGCGGTGTGCTGACCTTATGGCGTCACGATATGGATTTCGACTTGTGCTGGCGCCGCCGTATTTAGATCGATCACAGCATAAGTAGCACCACGGCCAACCGTATCTGTCGGTGAACCGCAATAAGCGGCGGCGGTGCCTCCGGCGTGCACTTCCAACGCAGCATGATGATGGCCGAGAGCCAGATAATCGAATGGGCTCGAAGCAATTGCATGTTGATACACCGGCGAGGACCGGTAGGTATTTTCGCCGTCTGGGACATACATGCCGTGGCCCAGACCGACATACCAGTTTACCTGTTCCGGTTTGGCGTGCGCATCGTCAATTGGGCGATATTCAGCGCAATGATCAAGCATGCCTTTACCCCAGACAGCTAGCTGAAAGTCTGCTAATACGCGCAGCTCACCCGCTTCGGCGGCGAGCATTTCGACGTTGTTTATCGCGTCAAAATCGTAGCGTGTAAAAACTCCACCCGGTTCCATACAGTCATGATTGCCGGGAATCAAAATGACTGGGCATGGCTGCGCCTCGAGGCGTGCCATGGCCCAAGTTACGGTGCTGTCCGGAACTCGGTTTGTATCAAAGAGATCGCCTGCGATCACCACGACATCTGGCCGGCGTTGTTGCATCTGCTCGAGTACGCGATCAAAGCCTGCGCGGTAATGCGCAGCCGCGCCATGGCTATCGTCTAAGTGAATGTCCGAGCAATGTGCCAAACGTAAGGTCGTGCGTGGCGGCTGAGTTGTCGTCATGGTGAATTTACGCTCACTTGCATGCGCTTGTTGGGCGCTAATCGCTACTGTGCGTAGCTAGGAACGAATCAATGGCTTGCAAGAACCCATGCGTGTTTTGCGAATGTACGTTGTGGCTGCAATCCGCAACCGTAAGCAACTGCCCTTGGTGCAAAGCAGCGACAAAACGATCCGCTGCATCTGCTTCAAGCACGCGAGATTCGCCGCCGCGAACGACTAACACCGGCTGCCTAATAGTGGCCACTGATGCCAGTGACAGCGCGGTGGAGCGCAAGCTCTCGGTCAAGCCGAGTTTACGTGGCAGGCGATCGCATTTGCTGACGTACTTGCCATCGGCACGCACAAACAGATTATAGCGAACCGTGCGTTCGATGTGTTCCAAGCTGCGGTAGGGGTCGTAGCGACGTACGTTCTCAACAAAAGCGTTTAAGTCTTCAAACTCTTCGTTAGCGGCAACAAAGCTCGCTATTGCACGTCCACCGTGTTCTGAGATCTCTGGACCGATGTCGACGATGACCAGCGCGCGTGCTAGTTCAGGCTCGGACTGCGCTGCCAACAAAGTATTGCGCCCACCCATTGAGTGTCCCATGACGATGGGTCGATGCAATCCCAGGGTCGCAGATAATGCGATAATATCAGCCGCCATCTCGTCGTTACTGTAGGCGCCAGAACGAACCCATTCACTATCGCCATGGCCACGCTGATCGGGTGTGATCACGCGATAACGTTGCGCCAGATTGAGACTGACCAGGTCCCACGAATGCGCTGACTGGTGACCACCGTGTAGACACAAAATTGTTGGTGCATCCGGCGGCCCCCATTCGAGCACATTAAAGCGCACCTGCCGTGCGACCACGTTGCGCGCAACGTAGCGTACCTTGGGGTCATGCGCTAAACCAAGGTCACTCGCACTTTGCAGAAGACTTTTGAATTCGTCCGTCTGGGCCATATCTTTGGGCGTTGTACCCATCGCCAACTCATTAAGCTGCACCCGTGCAACCTCGCTCATCACAGATCATGTCTTGCCCTAGGAAATTGTGTCCACGCGCTACATTCGGCCTGAGCGTAGCGCCCCGGTGCATGCTAATCGAAATAGTCCAACGGCACACATATCGCCATCACCAAGCGGTATAGCCGCCGTCCATGACCAAGTCGGAACCGGTCATGAATGTTGCGTCAGAGCTCGCCAAGAACACCGCCCCGCGGGCGATTTCTTCAACCCGGCCTAAACGTCCAACTGGGTGTTTTGGCCCCCATTGGCGCTCGGCCTCCTCTAGCGTACCAAAGCGCCGCTCAAGGCGCTCTGTGGCGGTGCCGCCAGGCGACAGAGTATTCACGCGAATGTTCTCGGTGGCGTGATCCAAAGCCATGACTTTGGCGAGCTGCACCAGCGCGCCCTTGGTGGCGCAATAGGCGGCCTGGCCCATCCAGCCGACCTTGGCCATCTGCGACGCCACAATGACGACGCTGCCACCACCGCTGTCACGTAACTTCGGGATCGCGTATTTGCTGAGTAAGAAAGCGCTAGTTAGGTTCACGTCTAAGGCTTGACGCCAGGCACTGGTCGGAATGCTCTCGACTGGATTAAGCTCGGTGCTTATAGCTGCGTTACACACCAACACACTCACCTTACCAAACTGTTGTGCTGCCGCATCGACAGCGGCGTGCACTGCCGCTTCGTCGCTTACGTCTACACACAGTGCGTGTGCTGCAGTACTCGGGCGCAAGCTAGCGAATGCAGCATTGAGCCTGTCAGCATCAATATCCAAGCCCACTACCTGCGCGCCCTCGGCCACGAACGCTTCACAGATCGCGAAGCCAATGCCTTGCGCTGCGCCTGATACCACTGCTACCTCGCCTACTAGTTTCATGCCTTCTACTCCTCAAGCAAACAATCACGAATCAAGCCACCAAATACGATCATCTGCGGACTTGTTTCACGGTAGCGATCCATCGCGTCGAGCACTTCCGGATGTTCGTGTTGCGGTGGCATCGGCCATTTGTTGGTGTCGATCGGGGGCAGCTGCGCAAACACTTGCGCTGCTGCGCCATCGATGAGTTGCTGCACCTGCCGACACGCTGCGAGCGTATCTGCATCCTTAAACCGCGGCGCTAGCACGGTCGCCAGGTAGCCGAGAAAAGTTGGCCATTCACCTAACATTCGATACAAACCGGGAATGAAGGGTTGACCCGCGACAACAGTGGCGAAGTGGTTCAAACTGGCGCGCGTGTCGGGATCTAAATCCTCGACCGGAACCAATGCTGGTGGCGGCGGGATTGACGCTGGCGGTGTCCAGGGCTGCGGGTCATCGGGTGCAACAGCGCTCGGCTGGTCGCCTGCCAGTACTCGGCGCAGCATAGCCGAGAGCATCAGATTAGTTGGACTGACGCGCACGAATAAATCACCAATCGAGCGAATCTCAATACAATCTTGCGCGGACAATCCCCACAGGCGCTGCGTGGACACCGGCACCGATGGCAGTGGTTGTACGCTTGCACTATCCAATGCATTCCATGCCGCCGTTTGCGCAACACCACTAGCAAACACCGGCCGAACTGCATGCCAGCCCCATTCCAACCAGCCGGGCCGTGTCGCCAGATGACGTTGCAATGAAGATACATAGGGTACTGCGCACAGATGCCGAATCTCCGCATAGATGACAGCAACCTCCCCCGTTGCTTGGTCTTCGGTGAGCTCCGCTAGCATTATTTCCATCCTTCTTAGTTGCAACTCACACAGTCTAGCCGAAGCCGCTGCATATGCCCGCAGCCGCTGTGCGGGTTATGCTGGCATCTTGGTATGGTCAACATTGGCCGCGATAGAAAATAGTGCTGGGAGAGCGCACGATGCATGATCTGATAATCCGCAATGCCAATCTTGTTGATGGTTCCGCCGAGCCAGCCAGGCACGCGGATATCGCGATAGACCGCGACCGCATCGTCGCAGTTGGCGATCTGAGTGGCAAAGCGCATCGCAGCATTGATGCGGATGGGATGCTGGTAACGCCGGGTTGGGTTGACATTCATACGCACTACGACGGCCAAGCGACTTGGGACAACGACTTAACGCCATCAAGTTGGCATGGCGTCACCACCAGTGTTTTTGGCAACTGCGGGGTCGGTTTTGCGCCAGTCAAGCCAGGCAGTGAAGCTTATCTAATCAATTTGATGGAAGGTGTTGAAGACATACCAGGCTCGGTTTTGTCCGAAGGTCTTGATTTCGATTGGGAGTCATTCCCGGAGTACTTGGATGTACTTGAGAGGCATGGCCGCACCATGGATATCGGCGCGCAGATGCCGCACGGAGCGCTGCGCTTTTATGTCATGGGCGAGCGCGGTGCCGATCACAGTGAGGTGCCCACCGAGACTGAGATTGCTCGCATGGGCGTTTTGCTACAACAAGCCTTGGACGCAGGCGCGATGGGATTCACTACTTCGCGCACAATCAAGCATCGTGCTGCAGACGGTAGTGCAACACCGACATTGTCGGCGTCGGAAGCGGAGCTGTTCGGACTTGCAGATGCAATGCGCCGTGCCGGCTCTGGCGTGCTCGAATGCAACTCAGATCTTGGTGAAGGCGATCTTGATGTACTAGTCGAAGCCGCGCGGCGAGCTGGGCGGCCTCTATCGGTTTTGCTATTACAAGTCGACAACGCACCGGGCCTGTGGCGCGAGACGCTCGATGGGATCCATGCTGCCAATGCGGCGGGCGTGAAAGTGACTGGGCAAGTCGGTTGTCGGCCAATTGGCATCATGATGGGGTTGGAGACAACCGTGCATCCGTTTTCACAGCATCCGGCTTGGTTGGCGCTGGCAAAGCTAAGTCCGCAGCAACGCTATGCGACCTTGTGTAGCGACGCCGCGTTGCGCCAAAGCTTAGTCACAGACATACCCGATAACGCGCATACAAAGTGGATGGATTGGGCGCTCTCACGCAGCTTTGAACTCGGCATGCCACTACAGTACGAGCCTGACCCCAGCCACAGCATTGCTGCTCGCGCGGCTAGTGCGGGGAGCAATAAATGGCAGCTCGCACTAGAGCTGATGATGGCGGAAGATGGTCACGCCTTGCTGCTGTACCCGTTCGAGAATTACAACGCCGGAAATCTCGAAGTGATTCGTACGATGCTGGCTGACGAACACACCATCTGTGGGCTCGGTGACGCCGGAGCGCATGTTGCTACGATTTGTGATGCTAGTTATCCGACTTTTTTGTTGTCACATTGGGCGCGGGATCGCGTTCGCGGCGAGCAGTTACCGCTTGAGTTCCTAGTGCATAAACAAAGTCGTGCAACTGCACTGTCATTTGGTCTGGCTGATCGCGGCTTAATCGCGCCCGGCTATAGAGCGGACCTCAACCTCATTGACTTCGCTGCTCTGAACCTTGGTCGCCCACATCTTGCTTACGACTTGCCGGCAGGCGGCAAGCGTTTTGTGCAGCACGCCGCTGGTTATCAACACACTTTTGTTGCTGGCGTCGAAGTTTCTGCCAGTGGTGAGTTAACAGGCAATCGTCCCGGGCGTTTGTTACGCGGCGCGCAAGCCGCTCCAAATGTCTAATAAGGCATCACCACAGAATCGGATTTTCAATAATTGAATTGCTCTCGAGTTACCTTGTTACTCAACTAACAGCTCAACTTCTATTATCGGAGGGGTTTCGCCAATGCGCCGCAATCTTGATTTAAATACTGCACTCACGGATGCTCGCGAACGCTACGGCGCCGCCAATCCGCAAAGCTTAGCCTTACATGAAAAAGCTTGTGCCGTATTACCCGGTGGTAACACCCGCTCGATATTGCATTTTGATCCATTCCCACTAGTAATTGCGCGCGGCGAAGGCGCAACACTCTGGGATGTCGATGGACACGCCTACACGGATTTTCTTGGCGAATATACGGCTGGCTTATTCGGTCATTCACATCCACAGATTCGGGCTGCTGTGATTCGCGCGCTTGAGAGCGGAACTCTGCTGTGTGCACCAAACGCTGATGAAGCGGAGCTTGCAGGTTTGTTATGCGAACGCTTTCCAAGCGTTGATCGAGTGCGCTTTTGTAACTCCGGCACAGAGGCTAATTTGTTGGCCGTCGCGGCGGCGCGCGCGCATACAGGTCGTGATGGGCTACTGGTGATGCACGGTGGTTATCACGGCGGTGTATTCATGTTCAAGGACGGCAATAGCCCGGTGAATGTGCCGTTTAATTATCTGTTCGGTCAATTTAACGATATCGAGTACACCACCAAGCTCATCGACAATCACGCAGCCGAGATTGCCGCGATCATGGTAGAGCCTGTGATGGGAACTGGCGGCGCAATTCCAGCGACGCGTGAGTTCTTACAAGCACTGCGTGACAGTGCTGATCGCTATGGCATAGTTTTACTGTTCGATGAGGTCATGACTTCTCGTGTGGCAGCGGGTGGCGCGCAAGCACACTACGGTGTAATGCCCGACCTGACGGCCTTCGGCAAATACATCGGCGGCGGTTTGACCTTTGGCGCGTTCGGTGGGAGTGCTGAGTTGATGGACCAGTACGACCCACGACGCCCGGACGCTTTACCGCACGCGGGTACTTTCAATAACAATGTCTTGACCATGGCCGCTGGGGTCACAGCGATGCGCGATCTGTATACGGCTGAGGTCGCCACAGCACACAGCGAACGCGGCGAAGCCTTTAAGGCGCGCGTCAACGAAATCTGCAGGAGCCGTGGCTTTCCGGCGCAAATAACAGGCCTGGGATCGCTATTGTGTTTGCACTTTGTAGCTGCTCCGATCGTCACGCCGGGCGATGCCCAGCGAACTGATCCGCATGCTATTGCACTGTTTCATTTGTTCATGCTGGAGCGTGGGTTTTATACCAGCAAAGGTGGCTTGATGAGCTTGTCGCTGCCGCTTGCAGCGAACGACTATGACGCTTTTGTTGCGGCACTGGTCGATTTCATTGAGCAGTTTCACGCGCAATTCCAAGCCATCACTTAACCCGACAGGACGCTTAAGCACGCAGTGGATGTTCACAACAAGTCGATAACCGCCAGTTTGCATTTGACCGGGTTTGCTTTTGGCGCTGCGTTCTTTGCGTACGCATTTGCACTACGCGTTGCGCCCGGGGTCATGGTCCAGGAGCTGATGGCCGAATTCGCCGTCGGCGGCGCTGTGCTGGGCTATATGTCAGCTTTTTACTTCTATACCTATGCGAGTCTGCAGATCCCAATTGGTGTGCTAATGGACCGCATTGGGCCGCGCCGCTTGATGACCGTCGCTGCTTGCATTGTCGCGCTTGGTTGCTGGGTCTTCGCAACCAGCAAACACATTGAGGGGGCTTACCTCGGGCGGGCATTGATCGGACTTGGCTGCGCCTTCAGTTGGCCCGGCACGTTGGCGCTGGTACATCTGTGGTTTCCGAATCGCTTTGCCTTGCTCGCGGGGATCAGTCAATTCATTGCGATGGGTGGTGCGATGCTGGGACAGGCACCACTGGCCGCTAGTGTCGAAGCCTATGGTTGGCGCGCAGCATCACTGGCCCTGGCCTTCGTCGGCATTGCGCTTGCTGTGTTGGTGTATCTAACTGCGCGCGACCGGCCGCATGTAAGCAGTGAAGCGCCGGATACTCCGAGTGCAGGGCAGCGCACAGTTTTCACTAAGCAGACATGGCTGGCGGCAGGCTTCGGATTGGCGATTACCTGCGGCGTACTAACCATTGGCGGCTTGTGGGGCGTGCCGTATTTGATGGCAACTTACGCGATGGAGCGAACCAGTGCCGCTGGCATCGTTTCGCTCGCATTTCTTGGTCACGGCTGCGGCTGTGTTTTCTTTGGCTGGTGGTCGGACCGGATAAAGCGGCGCAAAACGCCAATGCTGATAGGCGGCGCGCTGTGTGTTGTTAGCCAGTGTATGTTTCTGTGGGGACCGGCCTTGCCGCCGGTCTTGCTCGGTGTGGTGGTGTTCCTAATGGGACTCGGCGGTGCGTGCATGGTGCTTCCGTTCGCGCTTGCGCGTGAGAGCGCCGACCCGCGTCGTGCCGGGTTAATCATTGGCGTAGTTAACACCGCAGTGGTTGGATCCGGCGCGATCTTTCAGCCAGCAGTGGGCACGCTACTCGATATGATGTGGGACGGCAGTTTGACTGCTAACGGCGCACGTCTCTACGCTGCTATCGATTACAGCATCGCGCTTAGTGTGTTGCCGGCGGTGGGCTGTATCGGGCTCGTACTGGTTTTGTGCATGCGTGAAACCTTCGCAACTCAGCGTGCTGATTAATCCGATCTGAAGGCCTTGATTGCACACTGAAATCAGCGTGTAAACTCATTTAAATACCAGTGGCGTGCGGTCTGTTTCTTGTTTTAGACGATCTTGATGCTTGACCAGGTAATTCATCGCGCTCTTGAATGGCTTGGAACTGTCGTCTGCAAAAATCGTTTCATCTAAGTTGGAGTTTTCGATCAGATCGATTTTCTCTTGCCGAAACGCAATATCGTCCACAAGTCGTACGGCGGCGGCTACGTATGCATCGGCATCTTTGGCAACTAAGTCTTCCAGTCCACATTTGTATAAAAGTGAGGCGGCTGAACGGTTGAAGAACTTTTTCCCCTCCAATGTGACAATGGGTTTACCGAGAAATAATGCGTCGGTGGCTGTGGCATAGCCGCCAAACGGATAGGGGTCGAGCGTGAATTCTGCGTCCTCCATTACTGCCATGTAAGTGTCGTAATTAAGCGTGCCGAACACTTGAAAGCCAACGTCAGGTCCCAACACCTCGCCAATTTCACGGCGCAATGCCAAATATGCACCGCTCATAACAGAGCCGCCGGGAAAGAACCGGTAATGCACCGGGTTTTGAGAAAGCTCAGCGATGCGCCGCAGCAAGGTCAGATTCAGGAAATTTATCTTTTGTCCGGTCCATGAACAATTAATTCGCACAACCGAGCTCGCTTGGTGATTCCAACGTCGCTCATAGCGCGGCTTATTCGGCATAACCCCGGCGCCAGGAATCAACACTAGACGTTCTGCGTAATTTTGAGTGGCTGACTCGGCATCCTCAGTGTCAATACCACCGAGCCAATAATCGATTTCACTACCCCAGGTCGATACCGGATGACCGTAGCCGCATACTTGCACTGGAGCGATGCGCAGGTTCGAAAGCGTAATGCTCTCAAGATTCATGCCGATGTCTGGGTAGAACGCCAGCTCAAAAGGACTTGGACTGACCGCAGCAAAACCTTGCGGATCTGCTAGCGTAAAATGACGCACGCCGCCGGCGAATAATTCTGCATCGACGTTATTAGGGTTACTTAGCGAAATCAGCGTGAGCTCGAAGTCTTCCGCTAAGGTCTCAAGAAATTTGTGCATACACCGATATACGGAGTGGCCTTTGAACCACATCTGCGTTATCACGCAGGCTTTGCGTTTGATCGGTTGCATGTCGATTACTGCGCTGTCTTTGATCCAATTGCGCACCGAGCGATTGATGACTTGTTTAATTGAATAATCTTGTTCGAAATCAACGTAGGTTGCGCCGAAGAAGGCGTGATGCATCTGCGCGGTGACTGCGGTTAGCCGCTCGTCTTGGAAATAAAGATGGTCACGCATTTGCTCCCAGCAATTGCGAGTCACATTACCAACGCGGTAGTTCTCAAAAAACGCGTAATACCACGTTGTAGCCAAAGCCGAACTTGCATCGAACAAGCGTTTACGGTCGAGGCGGGTTTGGCACCTTGGGTTGTACAGTGCGAGTGTCTTGGCGAAATTTCTTTGCTGGCCTAATAAGATCTGCAGGTGAGCGTCGGTGTCGCGAAAAACCGACATCGCTGCGACATTGCAAATGACTGGGTTGAGTTCAACAAAACGGACCAGTTGTGCTTGCGTCGGATTGAAGTCTTCTTGGCTAAAGTAGAACAGGAAATGTTTAACAAAGACATTAACAAAATGGGTTGTTTTGTCGTCCAGCGTGAAATAGGTATTGATGCGAAACTTATCGAGCAAGGCCAAAAAGAGATTGGCGAGGTGGTCGTGGCGACCTTCTCGATAGGCAATCGCACATTCGGCAGTATTGAGCTGCAAAGACGTATCTGTCATAACAATTTAACTACGGTCTTTACATTCAATATGTAGGGCGCGAAATAACATATATGCGGTCTCGGCTGTTTGCAGCGTGAACCAATAGTTGACTCCCGCACCCACCACCGCCCCGGCGATTGGGATGGTTTGAGCCAGTTTTCGACCGATTAAATTCTTCGCTATTTCGCGCGGTAGATGACGATTCTGCGCGTGAAACGAGCCGGAAACGTGGCCTTTGTATGGATGCCCATGAGCAAGTCCAGCGGCCGCTACGGTAACCTCTCGTAGCGCTTGGTGTCGGCTGCTGGATTTGCCATTTGCAGCCGCATTGAACACGGCTAATACCAGCGGTCGGTACTGCGTCCCCGATAAGCTAAAGCCGTATGCTTGTGCGACCTGTTGGGCGAGGCGCAAGTTGATGGTCAGCAATAACGGTAGGTCTGCGGCCAGCAACGCCAGCCCCCCAAGTCCAGTTCCGGCCCCTTCTATCGATGCAAGAACCGCGTTTTCATTAAACTGGCCACGTGCTAACTCGTCACATTTGGCCAGATCTGCGCTGCGTAGATCGTCCAGGTCGGCGATGTCCAGGCCCATTTCTCTCGCCTGGCGGGCTACACCGTCAGCCGAATACGTCCATTGTGATGCATCATTCAGAAGCCCGAAGAATCGCTCCACACCCGCATCGAATTGGTCCAACAATGCTGGCGTTGCGGCGCGCTCAGACAACCAATCGACTGGCGCCATAGCGAGGTCGAATGCTTGGCGTACCCAGGATTCATCGCCTGCCTGCCAAAGCTCGATTTCGCGTTGTGCTTCACGCTCATATGAAGTCAAATTCATGGGGATTTAATACTCAACTAACAAAACCGTCGTGACGGTCGTGAGCGATGCGACTGGCTTCACGTTCATTGGCCTCGCCATAACCTGCCCCACCACCAGTACGCATTACCAGCAGGTCGCCACGGAGTAACTTGAAGCTCTGCTTCGAACGTAAAGTGATGCGCTCGCCAGCTCGCTCCACGTAGGTCTCGGCGCAACGTCCGGGTGCTCCACCAAACAGTCCTTGCGGCGGGCGCACGAAGCGGTCTGCATAGGTCGCAAATTCAACGTCGTCAGCAAGCACTTCATATATACGTTGCAAACCCAGGCCACCGCGTCGGCGCCCCGCTCCACCACTATCGGGTATTAGGCTGTAGTCGCGCACGCGGAAGAAGTCATAGGTCATGTCCATCGCTTCGATTGGTATATTGGAGCAGTTCGACAAAAGGCAATCGACACCGTCACAACCGTCTTGGACATTACCGCCGCCTAAGCCACCGCCGAATATCTCAAGGTAAATTGAGTAACCATTCGGCCCAAGACGGCTCAAGCAAGTGGACGTGGTGGTGTCATAACCGCTCGCTATAACCCGCTCAGGCAAGGCAAGTGCAAGCGCCTTCATTACTGCGTTGTAAACCCGATAACTTGGCAGCAATCGCGCCCGCACCGGCGCTGGTGGTTTAGGGTTAAGGATGCTGCCGTACGGCGCGGTTACGCTAATGGCACGGTGCGCGCCGCTATTAAAGGGGATGTCGGCGTCGGTCAGAACAGATTTGATGACCGAGGCACACGCGCCTACGGTTGAGGCGAAGGGGTTGTTGATATTGGCTTTGACTTGCTCAGCGCTACCCGAAAAATCTACTGCAATCGAATCGCCGGCCACAGTGACGCGCGCTTTGATAGCCAGCGCAGTCGAGTTGGTGCCATCGTCGTCTATCGCATCTTCACCTTCGTAGACGCCATCGGGAACACGCATTAAGGCGGCACGCACACGCCGTTCAGAATAATCGAGCACCGCGTCCATAACTGCCGCCACCTTGGCCTCGCCATGTTTTCGGCAAAGTTCTTTGACGCGTTCTGCGCCGATGCGGTTGGCCGCAAATTGCGCGTTGAAATCACCAATGGTGGCATCGGGCAAGCGGATATTTGCTCGGATCAATCGTTCTAATGGACCACCATTCCAGTCGCGCGAGAAGCTATAGCGACTCGGTGGAATGATGATGCCTTCTTGATGTACATCGGTGGCATCGGGATTCAAGCCTGGGGCACCGCCGCCTAGATCGATGTGATGGGCGATTGATGCACTAAAACCGACATGATTGCCGGCGAAGAATATCGGCGAGAACAGAAATACATCCGGTACATGTTGACCGCCGTGGAAGGGATCATTGTTGATGTAGAAATCATCTTCGCTCAAGGCCTCGAGGCCGCCATACTCCAGGCACGGCGCAAAGGTATGACTAATTGAACCGAGTTGCAGCGGAATTAATTCAGACTGTGCGATGACATTGCCAAATCGGTCCAACAAGGCGGTTGAACAATCTGAGGCCTCGCGCACAATCGGCGAATGCGCAGAACGGATGAGTTTGGCACCCATTTCATTGGCGGCGGCGAGTAGCGCCTGGGTGATCACGGCTTGGTCGGCTGGGCTTACATCCGCAGGCAATGCCGGGCTGGTGATTTGTTCAGCAACGATATTCACGCTGTCTCTCCTGCGTGTGATGGCGTCATCGTTAGCACAAGGGCGCCTGATGGATGCTCATTGGCGCTCCAACCTACCGGCACGTAAATTGTTGATGTGCCGTCTTCGACGATTGTTGGCCCTTGAGCCTGCGACTTGGTGCCGCGCGTCATCGCCTTACCGTCGTGCCATTGACCTTGCTCAAACAGCCGCACTGGCGCGCTTGCGTCGGTGCTTACGGCGTGCGTTTCTTCATCTGGAAACGCGCTTGGCGCTACCGCACCGCCAACGCGCATCGACACCACTTCGCAGGGGCGATCAGCTGCTTCACTGAACTCGAATACGCGATGGTGCGCACTCTTAAATGCAGCGGCTATTTGCGCCGCATCACCGCTTCGCGCCAATTCTCCGCTTATCTCCACCGGGATCTCGAAAGCCTGCGTGGTGTAACGCATCTCCAGCGTGTAGCTCATGATCGGATCGCTCATGTCGAGTTTCGCAAAGAACTCGCGCACCCGCGCTGCGAGTCCGGCCAGAGCAGCTACTACTTGGTGTGCCGATTCGCTACTAACTAAGATGCGTCGTGTTAGCGAGTCGAAATGCACGTAGTCCGACGTCAGCAGTCCGAACGCCGACAATACTCCGGCGTGACGCGGTACCACGACCGTACCCAAGCCCAGTTCTTCAGCGACACGCACCGCTTGCATCGGCCCCGCACCGCCGAACGCAACCAGAGCGTAATCGCGCGGGTCTTTGCCACGCTCAGTGGAGATACGCTGAATTGCGCGCACGATATTGGCTTCCGCTACACGAATCGCGCTATCCGCCATGGCTACCGGTTCAATACCAAAGTGCTTTGCGAGTGGCTCAAACACTGCCGCGGCTGCGTTGCGGTCGATCGCCATCTGGCCGCCTAGGAATGTCTCTGCGCGCACCGTTCCGCGCAGCACATGTGCGTCGGTGATGGTCGGCTGCGTGCCGCCGCGCCCATAACAAGCAGGGCCTGGGTCTGCGCCCGCTGACTGCGGTCCAACGCGAAGTAAGCCGCCATCATCGACCCAAACTATCGATCCGCCACCAGCGCCTACCGTGGCGATATCAATAACTGGGGTTTTGATTGGTAAGCCATCTACTTCGGTTTCGCCAACTAGCTGAGCGCGCGCATCCTCCACCAAACATACATCCGTGCTCGTGCCGCCCATGTCGAAGGTGATGACGTCACGAAAACCCGCGCGCGCGGCTTGGCGTGCAGCCCCGACAACGCCTGCGGCTGGCCCAGAGAACAGCGAGGTAATTGCATTCGACGACATGACTTCGGCTGGCAGCCGACCGCCATTGCTTTGCATGATGCTAAACCGGCCGCAGAAACCGGCTTCGGCGAGTTTCGTTTGGAAGCGCTGCAGATAGGCCGCGATCACGGGCTGCACGTATGCCGCCAGTGCGGTTGTAGAACAACGCTCGTATTCCCTGAACACAGGAATGACGTCGATCGAGCAAGTTGTTGGCAATCCTGGCGCAATGCGTTCCACCAATGTGCGCAACGCTTGCTCGTGCGCTGGGTTGGCGTAGCTATTTAACAAACACACCGCCACTACCGCGTAGTTCGCTTGCGCGAGCGCCTCGCGGATCACCGTATCAGCGAGCTCAAGGTCCAAGGCATCTATAACCGAACCGTCGGCGGCGATCCGCTCGGCTACCTCAAAGGTATCGTGGCGTGGTACCACTGGGACTGGTTTTTTGTAGTGCAAATTATAAATGTCGCGGCGATTGTGTCGCTGCAGCAGCAGCAGGTCACGCGTGCCTTGACTTACCAGCAGGCATACACGCGCACCTTTGCGTTCTAGAATGGCGTTGGTCGCGACAGTGGACCCGTGCACGAGATCGTCAATGTCAGAAAAATTAGCCCCCAGCGCTAGCAGCGCATTGTGGGCACCCTGTTCAGGAGCGGCGGGCGTGCTCGGTACTTTCGTTACGCGAACCTTGCCACCTTCAACCGCTACTAGGTCGGTAAATGTACCGCCGACTTCTACGCCTACTCTCATATTGCCTATCATACCGTATGGGCCGAACTCTTAATCGCAGTATTGTAAGGATATTTCGCCATGCGCAATGACACCGAGTTTTTGTTGACTGCTGAGCAGGCCGGAATCGGCGCGACCGACCTGCCATCAATGTTTCCACTGCGCCAAGTCTTCGAGCGGCCAGTTGAGGCCGACATAGCTGGCGCGGTACAGCGCGAATTGGCTGGCGCCATTGCGCAAGTGCAAGCCGGGCAGGAGATCGCAATCACCGGCAGTTCGCGTGGAATTGCCAATTTTGCGCTGATCGTCGCTGAGACGGTAAAGGCGGTCAAAGCTGCCGGTGGTAAGCCGTTTGTAATCCCTGGCATGGGAAGCCATGGCGGCGCTACTGCTGAGGGTCAAGCGCAAGTGCTTGCCGATACCCATGGTATCAGCGCGCAGAGCGTGGGATGTCCGGTCAGAGCAAGTATGGAGACTGTCCAAATCGGCACGACTGCGACTGGCTTTGCAGTTCATCAAGACAAACTTTGTCACGCCGCCGACGGTGTGATTGTGATCAATCGGGTCAAGCCGCACACCAGCTTTACTGAGGTGGTGGAGAGCGGCGTTTGTAAAATGCTGGTTATTGGGCTCGGCAAGCAGATAGGGGCTTCTTCGATCCATCAACAGGCATTGCGGGTACCGATGGGGCAGATGATCCTAGACGCCTCACGCGTGATTGTGGAGGCATCTCGTCCACGTTTGATTGGCGCGCTGGCGATCGTCGAGAATGCGTTCAAGGAAACCGCGCTAATCCGTGCGGTGCCAGTTGATTCACACCAACAGCTAGTCGATACGGAGTCGGCACTGTTGAAGCGCGCTTATGAACTGTTCCCGCGGATCCCGTTCGACGAACTTGATGCACTTATTGTCAACGCGATGGGGAAAAACATCAGCGGTTCCGGCATGGACACCAATGTCATTGGTAAAAAACAGGGGCTCACGAGTCCGCAAATTGCTGCGATCTACGTGCGTGGCCTGACCGATGAAACCCATGGTAATGCAACCGGTATAGGTAACGCCGATCTCATTTTGCAAGACACTTTAAGCACCATCGATTTGAATTCCACTTACATGAACGCATTCACGGCGAAGCGGCTAGCGATTGGCAAGATTCCGCTGGTTGTCGCCAACGAGCTGCAAGTGATGCAGGTTTTGGGTAATTTCAGGCAGCAAGAAGCGATCGATTCGCTACGTTTGGCGTGGATTGAGAACACCAGCAAACTTGATCATATATGGGCCTCTAGCGCGCTACTGGATGAAGCAAAAAGCAATCCGCGCCTTGAGGTTTTGGATGAGCCGCAAGCGCTCAGCTACGATAGTAATATGCGCTTGTGTTTGCCGTAAGAATGGGTGCGTGCGGGCGCGGCAAAAACAAGTTCAGTTTAAGTTTTGTGCAGGCGGCCCCGCATGAGCCGATGCAGGGCCGCCAACGAGAAAACTTGCGCTTCATCCACACCTATAGCCTGCACCGGGAGCGTTGCTGGGCGGTCTCAAGGCCTTCCGTGACGATGGTTAGATCTAGTGCAGACCCGATGTCCTCAATGGCTCTGAGAATGGTCTGACTGTGCCAGTAATCCGTGGTTCGGCGAGGACTTTTTTGGGCAGACTCAAGTGCGTTCTCCAGCCGCGCCTCGGTGCGCGCGCAAACTGGCTATGCTGTAGCCTCATCTAGCGCGGCTGAGCTGATGAGGCCACCTTGACGTTCAACTAAACGGCGGTACGCACCATCGCACGCTATCAGTTCGTCGTGTGAGCCCATCTCGATACGCGCACCGCTATCCAATACGAGTATTTTGTCGCAGTGGCGCACGGTGGACAGCCGGTGGGCAATGACGATGGTCGTGCGAGTCTCCATCAGCGCATCTAGAGCATCACGAATGACGAGTTCGTTAATCGCATCTAGATGCGATGTTGCTTCGTCCAAAATCAAGATCGGTGCGTCTTTTAGGAATGCGCGCGCGATGGCGATGCGTTGGCGCTGACCTCCGGAAAGTCGCATGCCGCGCTCTCCCACCTGAGTGTCGAGGCCGTCCGGTAGTGAGTCTACGAATTCTTCTAGCGCGGCAAATCTAAGTGCATCTTGCAGCTGCGTAGCCGCGGCATCTGGCCGTGCCAACATCACATTGGCACGCAGCGTTTCGTTAAAAAGGTAGGTGTCTTGGCTGACCAGCGCGATTTGGTCGCGCAAGGCCAGCGGATCGAGTTCAGTCAACGGCGCTCCGAAGACGCAGACCGAGCCGCTGCACGGATCCCAAAAACGCATACACAGTTGCGCGATGGTTGTTTTGCCAGCACCGCTCGGTCCGACCAGCGCTAAGCTAGCGCCAGTAGGTAGACTAAACGAAACGTTTTTGAGTGCGGCCTGAGCGTCTCGGTCGTAACTGAAACACACGTCGTTGAACTCAACCGCTATGGGTCGATCTGGGCTCAGCGCGACGGGCTCGCGCGGTGCCGATATCGTTGGTGGCTCCTGTTCCACCTGATGTAAACGGCGTGTCGCACCGAGCGTGTCGGCCAACTGCCGACCGATTTGCGCGATCTC
>Ga0055584_100001527_pt1 | contig 22752 bp, 19 predicted proteins | sample OSDHelmetaG_FD_58716 | JGI IMG/M metagenome (GOLD analysis project Ga0055584, IMG submission 58716) | Pelagic marine sediment microbial communities from the LTER site Helgoland, North Sea, for post-phytoplankton bloom and carbon turnover... | ecosystem: Environmental > Aquatic > Marine >...
GTTAAGTTAACCGGCTACCTGTGGGAGTTGCTATCGCGGATTGAATCCGGATTCGACATTATGACCCCATCCGATCCATCGCAACGAGGCGCCCAACTATCGCTGCGGGTTCACGGGGACAATGGTCGAGTAGTATTCGACTATATAAAGGAGCGCGGCGTCATCTGTGACTGGCGTAATCCAAACTGTATTCGGATTTCTCCAGCTCCGCTATACAACTCGTTTGACGATGTGAGGCGATTCGCAGAAATCTTCGATGAGGCGCTTCGCAGGGTTGGGTGAGAGGAGATTTTTTTGAAAAATATGGCCTGGAACCGCTTCCAGACGATTTTTTACACATGACAGGCGGGCCCTTTTCGGGATAAATGTGTACCAGAGTTTCCCGCCCCTTGCAACGAGCGTTGCTTCGTCTATCGCGCGTCAGCCCAAATATGGGCTTAACCCATTGCGGCCCTCATGTGTTCAATACTCGCCTTCCTTGATATCACGTCTCCAACGGACTCCCTCCGTGAACAAGCCCTCGAACTGAGTCGGAAATTGCGGCATCGTGGCCCAGACTGGTCGGGAATCCACGCGGACGACCATACCATTCTGGCGCACGAGCGTCTTGCCATCGTCGACTTATTGCATGGCGCCCAGCCCCTCACAAGCCCCGACCATCGATACGTTCTGGCTGTGAACGGCGAGATATACAACCACCGAGAATTGCGTCGAGAGTTTTCCGAGTATGCATTCCAGACGGATTCGGACTGCGAGGTAATCATTCCGCTGCTCGCTTCCGAAGGAACAGCTGGTCTTTCGCGGTTGAACGGTATTTTTGCTTTCGTCTTGTGGGACTCTCTACACAAACGCTACGTCATCGCCAGGGACCCTGTCGGAGTTATTCCTCTCTATGTGGGACATGACCCCGAAGGCCATCTGGTCGTGGCATCCGAGTTGAAGGCCCTTGAAGGAGCGTGTAACCGGTTTGAAGAATTCCTTCCTGGCCATGTTATTGACAGCAGCATCGGACGGGAGCCTATCAAATGGAGTGTCCGGGACTGGACCACCTACGATGATGTGGAAAACGGTCCCTCGGACCCGAGCATTTTACGAGAGGCACTTTCCGCCGCTGTTCATCGGCAGATGATGAGTGATGTCCCCTTCGGCGTCCTCTTGTCGGGTGGATTGGATTCCTCTGTTATAGCTGCTTTAGCCTGCTCCTTCGAACAGGCACGCGTGGAAGATGATGATAAGACACGAGCATGGTGGCCTCGCATCCACTCGTTCGCGATTGGTCTCGAAGGAAGCCCGGATCTGGAAGCAGCACAGCATGTTGCTGACCATATAGGGAGCGTACATCACGGTTTCACCTTCACGATTCAAGAGGGTCTTGACGCACTCAGGGACGTTATTTATCACATCGAAACCTATGATGTGACGACCATCCGGGCATCGACCCCGATGTACCTTCTCGCGCGTCGAATTAAGGCCATGGGGATCAAGATGGTCTTATCGGGAGAAGGAGCAGACGAGATTTTCGGCGGATATCTCTATTTTCACAAGGCGCCCAACGCGAAGGAGTTCCATGAGGAAACCGTCCGCAAGATCAACCGATTGCACCTGTTCGACTGCCTTCGTGCCAATAAAAGTATGGCAGCATGGGGCATCGAAGCCCGCGTCCCGTTTCTCGACCTGGAATTCCTAGACACAGCCATGCATCTGGCTCCATCATCAAAAATGATCCGTCCGGGTACGCTGGAAAAACAGATCCTTCGGGATGCGTTTGCCGACTTGCTCTCGGAATCGATCACAAAACGTCAGAAAGAACAATTTTCAGATGGTGTGGGATACGGATGGATCGATCATTTGAAGGCTCATGCTGAAGAGCGAGTAACCGACAGCGATATGGAACGGGCCTCTTTTCGCTTCCCGCTCAATACTCCTGACACCAAGGAAGGCTATTTCTACAGAACCATGTTTGAAGAGCACTTCGAATCGGAAAGTGCGGCTACATGCGTCCCAGGAGGTAAATCCGTTGCCTGCAGCACGCCAGAAGCACTGGCTTGGGATGCCTCATTCGCCGGGCAAGCCGATCCATCTGGACGTGCCGTCAAAGGTATTCATGAGGACGCGTACTAGACCTAAAGCCGTGCCCTGCAGGTCAAATTCCTTCTTGGGGGCACAAGCCGCTGATCGGACACGTGTCACAAAGCGGCTTTTTCGCGTCGCAAATAGCGCGGCCGTGCAAAATGATGGCGTGCCCCGAGAAGATCCACTCGTCCTTGGGAATCACGTTCATTAAATCATTCTCCACCTTCACTGGATCAGTCTCTTTTGTCAGTCCCAGACGAAAGGCCAGTCGCTTGACGTGAGTATCCACCACGAAGCCTGACGCGATCCCAAACCAGGTCCCAAGCACCACATTCGCCGTCTTTCGCGCCACGCCTGGCAATTTCAACAGATCATCCATGGTATTGGGGACGTTGCCACCATACTCGTTCATGATCAGATTGGCTGATGCGAGAACGTTTTTCGCCTTATTCCGAAAAAATCCTGTCGATCTGATTTCCTCCATGAAGGTGTCCAGATCCGCGTTGGCAAAATCAGCAACTGTTTTATACTTCGCGAAAAGGTGCTCTGTAACTTTGTTCACATTTACATCGGTCGTCTGAGCCGACATGATGGTTGCAAACAATAGTTCATGGGCATTTGAGTGGTTCAAAGCGCAGTCAGCCCCGGGGTAGTACTCGTGGAGAATCGACAGAATAGTTTCAACGCGGTCGTTCATTGTGGGGTCTAGAATCTTGTGTGGGCTTGAAGCAGAGATAGTGCTTGATTGGAGTCCGCTTGAGCCATCCGGTTCCCTCGCCTTGGAATCCGCACGCCAATACCTGCACCCAGTCGCGCCCCCCGTCCTGAACCTTAGATCCCTGCACGGGTACACCTGATCGCCCAACAGAATCTGATAATGCGCCCTGAACTCGAAGAAAAACTGGCCCGAATCCCGAGACGACCGGGTGTATACCAGCACAAGGATGTGGCTGGAAAGGTGCTCTATGTAGGTAAAGCGAAGAATCTGCGCTCGCGGGTAAACTCCTATTTCCAGGCTAGTCGAAATCTGGATGGGCGGCTTCAGATCATGGTGTCGAAAATCCACGATGTTGAAGTCATCGTGACGGATACAGAAGTTGAGGCCTTGCTACTTGAAAATAACCTAATCAAGAGCCTCAAGCCGCGCTATAATATTCTTCTGCGCGACGACAAGACCTATCCGTTCATCTGTATTAAGAACGAGCACTTCCCACGAGTATTTCCGACTCGTAAACCGATCAAGGACGGCTCTCGCTACTTCGGCCCATATACCGACGTTCGCAGCATGAATATCATGCTCGATACCATTCGCTCGATTTTCAGGTTACGTACGTGCTCCCTAAGACTGGCACCTGAACCGATCGCGGCTGGAAAATTCGAGGTTTGCCTCCAGTATCATATAAAGAAATGTGACGCACCCTGCGTAAGTCTTCAGTCCGCAGACAGCTACGCTTCGACCATAAAGCAGGTCGAGCAATTACTGAATGGCAAGACGGAAGGCTTGATTCGCCTTCTCAAGGACGAAATGAATCGTCTTGCAGAAGCAATGGATTTCGAGGAAGCTGCCAAGTTCAGAGATCAAGTGGCCGCGCTCGAGAAGTATGCAGAACGACAAAAAGTCGTCAGTGGGGACATGGCTGACCGCGATCTATTTGCTTTATCGGTTAATAGAGAGGCCAATACCGCATGCGGGGCAGTTTTCCAGATGCGTGATGGGAAGATTGTTGGGCGTCGCCATATCTATTTGACTCGCATCGATGAAACGCCAGAAGATGAATTGATGCAGGCGGTGGTTGAGCGGTATTACTCTGAGTCAACCTTCTTCCCGGACGAGGTTCTCATGTCGGTTGATTGCTCAGATCCGGATTTGTTGACAGAGCTATTACGAGAACGAAGAGGCTCCAAGGTCACGCTTCACGTGCCCCAACGAGGCGACAAAGCTGGCCTATTAGGCATCGTAACAAAGAATGCAGACCTGATGCTGACTGAGCATCTCATTGCGCGACAGAGGCAGGAGGAAGGGCGAGTGCCTCATGCAGTCGAAAAATTGATGAAAGACTTGTCCCTTCCGCGCTTGCCCCGACGGATTGAGTGCTTCGATGTCTCGCATCTCAGTGGGACAGACGTAGTTGCCTCATGCGTAGTTTTTATCGATGGCCAACCCAAGAAAAGCGAATACCGAACCTTCAAGGTTAGAACCGTTGGTGGCGGCCACTCTGATGACTTCCAATCTATGCGTGAAGTTGTGGCACGGCGCTATGCGAAAATGGCCGAAGAAAACGGCCCTTGGCCAGACTTATTAGTCATCGATGGTGGAAAGGGGCAGTTGTCCAGCGCTGTTTTTGCCCTCGATGAAGTCGAAGCTTACGGCAAATTTCCCGTGGTAGGGCTTGCTAAAAGGCTTGAAGAGGTGTTTTTCCCTGGAGACACAGATGCTGTATTCATATCGAAAGACAGCGCCTCCCTGCAGTTACTTCAGCGGGCCCGAAATGAAGCCCATCGTTTTGCCGTCACGTTTCAACGGAAACTGCGGACCAAATCGACCCTTAAAACCGAATTGGAAGAAATTGAGGGTATCGGTCCCAAAACCTCCCGCAAACTCCTGCGCTCTTTCGGATCGATCAAACGGATCAAAGAGGCGAGTGAAGTGCAGATTGCCGAAGAAATTGGGCCTCATGCTGCACGATTGGTCGTCATGTATTTTGCTACAGCCAACGAGTGATTCTCCAGTAGCGGACTGGACCGATCGAATTGAATGCTCTCTCTCGCCTTGACCATTCGATTAGAATTGGTGATGTTGGTAACGAACGAACTCCCAACTCCCTAAAATCTGGTCGTCTCTATGAAACGCTTACTGTCGATTATCGCAGGTGTAGTTGTTGGTGGCATCGTAGTAGGAATCGTTGAGTCTGTTGGACATTTAATCTGGCCTCCACCTCCGGGACTGGACATTACGAACCCCGATGATCTTGCACGGCTCATGGAAAGCATCCCTGCGGGAGCACTTGTCTTTGTAGTTCTGGGCTGGACATTGGGTGCGATCGCTGGCGGATTCACGGCCGGTAAAATTTCCGAAGACCCAACCTACTTACCTAGCATCTTTGCTGGAGGCATTCTCATGACTCTCGGTATCGTAACGCTCTTCATGATACCTCATCCTGTATGGATGTGGATAATGGGAATAGTGCTTCCTGTACCCTGCGCATGGTGGGGCGGACGGTGGGCTGGAGTCAAGGAATAAGGGTAACAATCGACGCTGGTAGACACTTATCTATTGTGGGGCTAGGGATTGGCCGACGTCCATCCCGGTCCGCACCATGTAATCTTTGGGTTCTACCTCCGGAAAATGTCTAATCCCTATCTGACAAAGGATTTGTTCGCCTTCCAACGCGAATTGAAGCAGAACAATAATCGTGAGTGGTTCGAGGAGAACAAATGGCGTTATGAGCGGCACCTGAAGGAACCGTTATTGGATCTGATTGCCGATTTCGCACCGCTTTTGGCTCAAATCAGTCCGCACTATTTGGCGATACCCAAGACGGTTGGCGGTTCTCTCTTCCGAATTTACCGAGACATTAGGTTTTCGAACAACAAGACTCCCTACAAGACGGCTGCTGGCGTTCATTTTCGCCACAACTTGGGAAAAGACGTGCATAGCCATAGCCCTGGGTACTATCTCCATATTGAACCAGGAAATGTGTTTCTGGCGCTGGGCATTTGGCATCCTGATTCTGCGACGTTGCGAGCCATCCGGTCACGGATGATAGAACAGCAGGACCTTTGGGAAGATGTCCGAGACCATCCTGACTTTACCAAACGCTTCTTGCTTCAAGGCACCTCGCTAAAGCGTGCACCAAAAGGAGTCGATCCTGAGCACCCTTTGATAGAGGACTTGAAGCGCAAAGACTTTATAGCCGTTTCACCTGCATCAGAGGACGACGCATTGCGCCCAGATTTACTTCCCTGGATGGCATCGGTTTGGGAACAGGGAACACCACTCATGCGCTTCCTCACGGGTGCACTCGAACAACCCTTTTAAACGCACCGGCCCATCGAAGACAGGCCTAGGGCGCGACCATTTTAATACCCTTCAACTTATCTATTTACAACCTTTATGAGCAACGCTGTAGACATGCCCGAAGTTGGTGATAAAGCCCCTGATTTTTCGGGGATAACTCAGGACGGCTCAACTGTCTCTCTCTCAGATTTCGATGGCAAGAAAGTCGTCCTTTACTTCTATCCGAGGGACAACACACCCGGATGTACGAAGCAAGCCTGCAACCTGCGTGATAACTATTCCGACTTGGGCAACCATGGAATCTCCATTGTCGGAGTGTCAGATGACCCCGTCAACAAACATGCAGGCTTCGCGGACAAGTATGACCTCCCTTTCCCTCTAATCGCTGACACTGAACGAAGTGTAATGGTGGCATACGGCGCATATGGGCCTAAAAACATGTATGGCCGCATTTTTCAGGGCACCAAACGCACCACCTTTCTTATTGACGAGCAAGGAGTGATTGTGAAGGTCATTAAGAAACCTAAGACCGGAGACCACGCTGCAGAGATTATCAAGGGATTCGGGCTAAGCTAGTAATCAGTTCAATGGGAATTTTTGGGAATCGCCTCTGAGGACGCCTCAGGGCGCACCCAAAACCGGGATGGGAAAATCAAGGATAAACTGCCTGTTTTTTTCAACATTCGGGGTGTTGATAAGAAGTGGGCGGAGTGGATAAATACGACTCGATTCGGCTTGCCCGGCGGGGTGTTCTCTGCCTACAATGGTGTCAGAAGAAAATATCCCATCCACCCGTTTTCGTACCGTATCTGATTGATGGCTACACCATCTGAATTTTTGTGGCAAAGAAGCAAGGAAAAGCTGGCGAAGGACATCCCCACCCAACAGTTTCAGACTTGGATTCACCCCGTTGACTTCGTTTCCTCTTCAGCAGCAGGAAATGGTATTCATGTCACCCTTTCGGTGCCATCTGAATTTCATCGTGATTGGATCGATCGTGAGTTTAGTGACCTTCTTCTCGATGCTCTCTCCTCCGAATTGAACGAACACGTTTCCTTCTCTTTCATTACGCGAGCCGATGTTGCAGATGAAGTAGAGGTCGTGTCCGCGCAAGCATCATCGGCGAGACATCAGGCTTCAGAAAAGGTTGGTTCAGAGTCCTCAACTAAGAATCCTGCTCCTCGGCGTACGAACAGACAGGGACATTCCTCTGCGTCAGCCCCGAGAAGCAATAAGTCACAGGCTGGAAAAGACGCTACTCCATTCGCCTTTCGTCCAGAAACGATTCCCGGTGCTCTGCCCCGAACACTAAATCCTCGCTATACGCTGGATACGTTCATCGAAGCAGATTGCAACCGGTTGGCCCGAAGTGCAGGTGTCGCGGTTGCCAAGCGGCCCGGAGCGACTAGCTTTAATCCGTTTCTGATCTATGGAAAGGTAGGTCTGGGTAAAACTCATCTTGCCCATGCCATCGGAAATGAGATTCTGGCGCACCAGCCACGCGCTCAGGTATTGTATCTGACTAGCGAGGCGTTCACAAACTATTTTGTGTATGCCATCCAGAATAATACGTTGGGTGAATTCACTCATGCGTTTCGGCAAATTGATGTCCTGATTGTTGATGACATCCAATTTTTTGGTGGAAAGGAAAAAACGCAAGAGCAATTTTTTCACCTTTTCAATGAGCTGCATCAAGGTGGTAAACAAATCATTTTGTGTGCGGACCGCAGTCCAGCCGAAATAGCAGGAATAGAGGAGCGCCTCCTTTCTCGTTTTCGTTGGGGTCTGTCAGCCGATGTTCAGCCACCTGACCTGGAAACCAGAACGGCCATCTTGCGCCGCCATGCGCTCGAAAGCGGATTGGACCTCTCTGGAGAAGTGATTGACTATATCGCTTACAACGTGAAGGACAACATCCGGCTTCTTGAGGGTGCCTTCAATAAGCTTCTCGCTATGCAGCAGGTCACCCGCCGCGTGATCGATCTGAACTTTGTTCAGGAAGCGTTGCAGGATCTGATCGACAACAGAACGCGCAAAAGCATTTCAGCGTCTCAGATCAGAGATATCGTGGCGGAATACTTTACCATGGATCCCGATCTACTGATCGGCAAGAGCCGGAAACGCCCGATCGTTGATGCACGCCAGGTTGCTATGCACTTCTGTAAGCAGATGACACAGCATTCTCTGGAGGCCATCGGTCGTCGTTTCGGAGGCAGGGATCACTCTACCGTGATTCATGCTTGCAAGGCAATCCAGGCCCGCATCGACACTGAACCTCGGTTTGTTGAGGATCTTGGTCGAATCGAACAGCTTTTGAAAAACCGGGTCCTCCATTCGTAGTCATGTTGGGCTGCGATAAAGGATGTATACCCCCCATCCCGGAAGCACATCAATGAGTGAATCCAAACCTGTTCTATGCTCCATCGGTTGGTTTGACCTAACGGTGGACGATGCTCCGGCAATTCGTGATTTCTACTCTAACGTGGTAGGCTGGACGGCTTCCCCGTTAAGCATGGGAGACTATGACGATTTCGTCATGGCGTCTCCGGCCGATGGCACCCTGGTTTCAGGGGTATGTCACGCCAGAGGACCTAACGCTGACCTGCCAGCTCAATGGATTCTCTATGTCAACATTGAGGACATTGAAGCCTCAAGGGCGGCGTGTACAAAAATGGGTGGAGAGCTTCTCACTCCAGTTAAGATTGCTGCCGGGCATGGGTCCTACTGTGTAATCAAGGATCCTGCCGGAGCTGTTATGGCGCTCTTTCAGCCAGAATAATCTGATTGGGGCCTGATTTTCTCCCGCGCATGTGGCTAAGTCATCAGTCCAAAAAGAACGGCCCGCAATCCATTCGTACTGACAGCATCTATTGGACTCGATGGACGCGTATCGCTGAATCAGTAAACTCGGTAGGCCGAACCGAATCGTCACCTGAGATTCCCACTTCTGCATCAAATTGCATTTCGCCATTGTCTACGAATTCCACGATGGCATAGAGCGCCATGCCTTTTAGTGGCCCCGAGGTAAATGCATCTAGATCAAGTTTCATTGGTCTCACACTATCATCGAGCTGCCATCGGATTCCGTCGATTTTCAGACTCTCCCCCCCGATAGCAACCTGCCAGATAACCTCACTGTCTGGCATGAACTGGAAAAATTGCTCCGAACCGGATGAGTCCGTCCCGGTCCACTCCCCAATTATGGAGGACGGAGCCACCTCAACCAAGTCAATAAGCCGCTCATAATCTCCATCCTGCGTGGATCGGAGAGCTGAAGTAATCAGCGGAAAAAGAGAGCGCCAATACCACGTTGTGCCTTCAAACACAGTGGTCACATGCAACTCGGTTCCATTTTCAACAGGGGTCAACAGCATTCGCAGTTCACCGTCGAACATAGACCCATCCATTGAAAGGCGAAATTCCTTTCCAAAATCGTACGTCAGTTTCTCCTGGTCGACGACTAACGTGTCCTTGCCACTTAGCATTCGAAGTCGAGAACGGCTGCCAACGTTTTCATCTCGTTGGAGCAGGGGATCAATCGAAACGAAACCTGTCATCCATAGCGAAAGCCTATCAGCGTCGGTCAATACGTGAAAAAGCGTGGCGGCATCTCTTGTCGTTTGCACGGTAGTTTGGACGCTAACCTTCGGCTTCAATAGTCCGAGAGAGAGGAAAGCTAGAAATGCGATAGCAATAACAACCGCTACTATCCTAATGGTGCGCATGAATAGATCGGATTATTGAAAAAAGAACCACAAAATGCATGATCAAACCTAGTGATCAGGCATTGGAATCGAAACCCATCATACGTATTATCGAAGCGGTCCTGAACCTGCCTTTCGGCCGTTCCGGCGGTTGTTTTATTTGGGTGCCATTCAATTCGAATTTCGGGACACACAACGTTTCAAGAGCCCTTTCGCCCGCATTTCCTTCATGGGTCTGTTCAATTTTTCTACCGACGTCGCAATCGACCTTGGAACAGCCAACACGCTGATCTACATCCAAGGTCGGGGTATCGTGTTGAACGAGCCGTCCATCGTCGCTCTTAATCGTTCCACTCGCAAAGTGATTGCCGTAGGGCACGAAGCCCAGCAAATGCACGAGCGCACTCACCGCGAGATTGAAACGATCCGGCCGCTGAAAGATGGCGTAATCGCCGATTTTGAAGTAGCTGAGCAACTCATTCGGCAACTCATCCGCAAGGTGCAGACCAATTGGCTGTCTGCCATTCGTCGTATGGTGGTATGCGTTCCCTCTGGTATTACTGAAGTGGAAAAGAGAGCTGTTCGAGATTCAGCCGAACACGCTGGAGCGCGTCAAGTCTACCTGATTGATGAGCCAATGGCTGCAGCCATCGGGATTGGATTGAACGTTGCAGAAGCAGTTGGCAACATGATTGTAGACATCGGCGGTGGGACCACTGAGATTGCCGTTATTGCCTTATCTGGAATCGTCATTGATGAATCCATCCGGGTCGGTGGAGATGAATTGGATAACGCCATCGTCCAGTACTTCAAACGAAATCACAACTTGCTGATTGGGCATCGCACAGCGGAGCGCATCAAGAAAGAAGTGGGTAGTGCTGTTGAACTCGATCCAGAACTGGAACTCTCTGTTAAAGGGCGCGATCTGGTTAGCGGGATCCCGAAAGTGCGTACAATTTCATCCGAAGACGTCCGCGAAGCGCTCCGTGAGCCCGTTGGACAGATTGCTTCTGCCGTCATCCGGTGCTTAGAGCGTACTCCCCCGGAATTAGGCGCTGACATTCTTGAGAGAGGCATTATGCTCACCGGTGGCGGGGCTATGCTAAAAGGGCTGGATTCCATGATCCGTGGGCGGGTTGACCTGCCGGTCTATGTTGCCGAGGACCCACTGACTGCCGTAGTCAGAGGAACAGGACAAGTACTCGAAGACGTCGAGAAGTACGAAAAAGTCCTTAGTTAAGCGGATCCGGCTGATTTCACTTTTCAACACCTTATCCACCTCCCCGCGGATTACTGTTTTTGGACCATTTTTGCACCCAAAAACAACATCTATAAATTAACACTGATGCAAACCTATATTTTACAGGTACTTGTACAAATTACCCATTACTTGTACTTCACATAATCTTCCGGAAACTGACGTTGTCAGCGTTTTCCACACTTGATTAACAAACGACCTGCGTCCTCAATAGGTGCTTTTTTGCTCCGGAAGCAGGAAAGCAGGTGATCATCTACCATTCCGGTCGCTTGCATGAACGCATAAATGATCGTGGGGCCTACAAATCGAAAGCCACGTTTTTTTAGGTCTTTCGAAATCCGCACAGACAGGGGGGTTTGCGTAGGTATTTCTTGCATGGTTTGCGGATTGTTTTCAATGGGCGTCCCCTCGCTGAACGACCAGAAATAGTCAGAAAAGGATCCGAATGACCGCTGAACTTCTACCAATGCTCGGGCATTGGAAACGGTAGATGATATTTTAAGACGATTTCTAACGATCCCGGAATCTTTCATCAAAGCAGCCTGCTCGTCCTCTGACATCGAGGCGACTTGCTGGGGGTCAAAACCTCTAAATGCCCTTCGATACCCTTCCCGTTTCCGTAGTATCGTGATCCAAGAGAGCCCGGCTTGAGCACCCTCTAGCGTCAGCATCTCGAACAATTTTTGATCATCCCGAACAGGGACGCCCCATTCTTCATCGTGATAGGCAACGTACAATGGATCGGCACCACACCAGGCACATCGGGGTAGTTCAGCAGCGTCTTGCATAGATGCAGGGAAAGAAAATGGAGGGAAAGAAAGATGCGATTAAAACGTTGGGCAACGGGCTAAATGACCTGTAGCAAATGATACGCTGAGACGATGCCAGCCCTATGTCACATCGTAGACCGCTGGAAGAATGCGCCAGCGTTGCGGTCCCAAAACCACCAGTTTCCAGGTTCCAGAAGTACACCCCCCACCCACCGTTCTCTGATTGGCTTGCCCCATTCTTGATCCAATGTAAGACGCTGATATCCACTAGTAGTCAGCTCTATGCGTGCCGTTTGCGGTTTATCCTCTCCAGTGATCGAGAGTAATGCCTCATCGCCCTGAGCTATCTCATTCAGAAGTGCCATGAAGGAGCTATCTCCTAAGAATGCCGCCTCTTCCATTGCCGACGCCTCCCGGAATAACTGACCGAACGAAAGTGGGCCACCACGTAATCGGTTAAGGACAAACGTTTCGATCCGGTCAAGTCCACTTTGCATGTCTGGGTACAATTCAATCCATCGATCTATAGTGGCCTTAGCGAAGGGCATTTCGATATCTCTCATTGCTGCAAGCACGCAAGGATCAGGCGCTCTGAATGCATGCCACAATCGACTAGCCGTTTCCCTCATTGAAGGGTTGAGAGATTGCCGCTTAGGCCAAAGAGCCTGTAGAGCATCTGCATCATGCTCGGTCACGAATTCCTCTTCGCAAATCCACGTGACGCTGGCCATCTCAGGCAGCATGGAGATTACTTGCCAGAATTGCAGCTGATCATACAGATCGTGCTCAAACCAGAGTACAATTTCTCGGTTGGTGACGGCATCCATTAATTGACGATCTCGATGTAGAAATCGATCCAATACGTCTGCTTCCTCTTGCCATCCTTTCGAAGAGATAAACGCCGCCCGAATCGCTCGAAGCGATTCGTTATCATCCGTCCAAGGCACTGGGCCATCGTGCAGAACATCATCCCACGTGATGATATCAGCCGGAACGCCTGCTTCTTCCAGAGCGCGCCGAGCAGCGTCTCCATTTGTTACTATGAGCGGGCGCTCTGACTGTAGCATGGTAAGTATTTCAACAGATTCATTGTAGGGTTGTGACGCCCTCAACTGCTCAGTGTTGCGTAGAGAATCCATTCCACATAGCTTGCCCCGAGCGGAGGGTTCGATGTCCTCTCACAAATCTCGTCTTCGACCATCAATCTGCATCGTCCTATGCGCCTGCGAACCGTCATTCCGCTGGCAGGAATAATTATTCTCGCTGCTCTTTGGTTCATCGTATCACCCCCTCCCCAGGACCGGGTATTAGTTTTTTCCCATACCTCCTCCTTCCGTCATCAGCATATTCCAGTTGCCCAACAGGTTTTTCAACGCTTGGGATCTGAATTGGGCGCTATTGTCGACACCACAGAAAACCCTGTCGATTTCAATGACGAGAATCTAGCCTCCTATGATGTCGTCGTTTTTCTGAGCACGACAGGAGACGTACTCAACGATAGTCAGCAAGTAGCTTTCCAACGCTTTATCCAGTCTGGCGGCGCCTATATGGGAATCCATGCAGCCAGTGACACAGAATATGAATGGCCTTGGTATGGACAGCTTGTGGGCGGCTATTTCACGGACCATCCTCATATTCAAGAAGCATCGCTCGACATTCTTCTACCTGACCATCCCGTTACTAAGCATTTACCGGCTCAATGGACCAGGACAGACGAGTGGTACAACATCCGATTTGTCAATGCTAACATCACGCCTCTGATTAGCATCGATGAGACGACATATGACCCAGGAAACGATATTTCTGAGGGAGATTCTCATCCCTTGGTTTGGGAGCATTTTTTCGACGGTGGAGCCTCACTCTACATTCAGCCTGGGCACACAATTGAATCCTGGTCTGAAGACGCCTATCTGGAGATGGTCAAGTCGGGACTACAGAGGGTCCTTGATCCGACTAATCGGCCGGAAAAAGCCGCTAAACTCACGCCGCGCGAGTCTGATTTCACGCGCGAGGTGCTGATCGACAATCTGAATGAGCCCATGGAATTGGTTGCCTTGCCCGATGGTAAGGTCCTTTTTACTCAGCGAGCAGGACTTTTACGCCTCTACAACCCAGAATCGTCAACCACGACTACAGCCGCCGAATTCGACGTGAGTTATGCGCTCGAAGATGGATTGCACGGAATCGCCGCGGATCCAAATTTCATCGACAACAATTGGCTCTATCTCTACTATTCCGATGCAGAGGAAACGTTGAATCGTGTTTCTCGCTTCACGTTTGACGGCTCTAAATTGGATATGTCATCAGAAGTGCCGCTCCTCGAAGTTCCCACTCAGCGGGTCGAATGCTGTCATGCAGGCGGCTCTCTCGCGTTTGGGCCGGACGGCTCGCTCTATCTTTCTACAGGCGACAATACCAACCCGTTTGCATCAGATGGATACTCTCCCTCTGATGAATCGCCGGGGCGAGCTCCGTGGGATGCACAAGGCACTAGCTCGAACAGCATGGATCTGAGAGGAAAGATCTTGCGCTTACGCCCCATGCCGGACGGATCCGTAGTTATTCCGGAGGGAAATCTATTTCTCGATCCCTCCGAAGGGCGGCCAGAAATTTTTGTAATGGGTAATCGTAATCCGTTCAGATTGTCCGTGGATTCCAAAACAGGCTGGCTGTATTGGGGAGAAATTGGCCCCGATGCATCGGATCCATCAGAGGAGCGTGGGCCACAGGGGTATGATGAAATCAACCAGGCACGAACGGCGGGCTATTTTGGCTGGCCACTATTCATTGCCGACAACAAGGCCTATCAGGACTGGGACTTTGCGCGCGAAAAGGGGAACGGCTGGTACGACCCTGCTTCTCCAGTCAATGATTCGCCCAACAATACTGGTGCTCGCGATCTGCCACCGGCTCAGCCAGCTTTCATCTGGTATCCCTACGGAAAATCCGTGGAGTTTCCGCTCTTCAAAGAAGGAGGTCGCAGCGCTATGGCTGGCCCTATTTTCCATGCAGAAGATCTTTCAGCGAGTTCCTTCCCCGACTATTTTGAGGGTAAGCTGTTCGTCTATGAATGGATGCGCAATCAAATCTATCTGGTAACCATGGATGAATCTGGAGCGCACCGATATATGGAACCCTTTCTCTCAGGCACAACCTGGAGCCGCCCAATGGACATGACATTCGGACAGGATGGTTCTCTGTATGTGCTCGAATACGGAACCGCCTGGAATATCCAGAATGAAGATGCCCGGCTTACCCGAATCACTTATAACCGATGACCATGAACCGATTCTCTCTTTTGATCCTCACCTTTGCCCTCGCTGGGTGCACGGCGGAAACCGAAACGGGTCAGGTAACAAGAACAGGTACTGTTGCTGTTCCTGGGGGTAATGTTTTTTATGAGATGTCTAATCCAGATGCCGACGGCATCCCACTCTTGTTGATCCATGGTGGTCCCGGTGGAACCAGTTGTGGATTTGGTTTGCTCGACGATCAGATTCTTGACCGGCCCGTGATTCGCTATGACCAACTTGAAACAGGGCGCTCCGAACGTCCTGGCTTACGCGATCAGTGGAATATTGGCCACTCAGTCACAGAAATAGAAGCAATTCGTGCTCAATTAGGACTGGATAAGGTGCATCTGATGGGTTGGAGCTGGGGAGGCGCTGTTGCCGCGGAATACGTACTAGAGGGAGAACGTGAAGGCCTTGGCGCGGTGATCATGTCCGGTCCACTTCTCAGCACTCCTGCTTGGATTAATGACGCAGCGGCGCTCTTAGCCACTATGCCTGAAGACCTACAGGACGTCATTCGCCAACATGAGGAGGCAGGGACGTATGACGATCCGCAATATGTAGCTGCCACAGACTCTTTCTATGCGCGTTTTATGGATCCCATTGGCTATGATCCCATCCCTGAATGTGGGGGGGTATCAGGAAATATGGACGTCTACACCACGATGTGGGGGCCAACTGAATTCACAGCTACTGGCACTCTACTAGACTACGACCGCACTGATCGTCTCGGTGACATTGATGTCCCCGTTTTGATGATCGCAGGTGAATTTGACGAGGCGCGCCCGGTCACACTACGTCAATTTGCAGACATGATGCCCGATGCAAAAGTTGAAGTTATTCCCGGAGCAGGACATGCAGCACCGGCAGAGCGTCCAGCAGACATCGCTCGTCTCATCAGCACCTTCCTTGCATCTGTGGAATCAGGTAGCGCAACCAATTGATGGTAGTACACCGCCAGGGCCAACAAGGGCGTGATGACCTCAGACAACGCGGTGCCTTTCAGGAGCACGCCGCGAAGAATCATTGCAGCCTGGAACAAATCGTACCGACTGCACGAAATTAGACCGTCGCTTTGACCGAATCGCTGGATATGTGATCTCCGAGATGGAACCACACGACCAGAACCTGTTTTCAGAACTCTCCATCTCAATAGTACCCCTAACGCATCACGGTTCCGACCTTTTTGTTTCATGCGACTACGACTGCTTCCATTTTTATTAATTCTACTTGTTGCACAGGCTCCAGCGGCACAAGCACAGCCATCCAGCATTTCCACCGAAATGGGAATGCTCCAAGTGGATGTAGTTGCAGATGGCTTGAACAACGTCTGGGGTATGGCCTTCCTCCCAAACTCAGACATGCTTGTAACTGAAAGAGACGGCCGTCTTAGGCTGATCCAAAACGGCCAGCTGCTGGATGATCCTATTTCTGGTACTCCCACGGTGTTTGCTGTAGGTCAGGGCGGCTTATTGGATGTGGCATTACATCCCGATTTTGCTTCCAACAACCTGGTCTACCTAACCTATACCAAGGAGACTGATGGAAATTCTACAACCGCCGTTGCTCGAGGAAAACTCGACGGAATGGCTCTACTAGATATTGAGGATATCTTTGTAGCCAATTCGCAAGGACGCGGACATTACGGATCTAGGCTTGTGTTTGATGATCAGGGATATCTGTTCGTTTCCGTCGGAGACCGGCAAGCAAATCCTCGAAACGACCAGGCAAACCATCCATCTCAGGACATTACAAACCACCATGGGACCGTGAACCGCCTCCATGACGATGGACGGATTCCAGCAGATAACCCGTTTGTTGATGTCGCAGGAGCTGAGCCCTCCATTTGGAGCTATGGTCATCGAAACCCACAAGGAATGGTCTTCGACTCTGCCACTGGACGCCTCTGGATTAATGAACACGGCCCTCAGGGTGGAGACGAACTGAACCTTGTTCTTCCAGGCTTGAACTATGGTTGGCCGGTTATCGGGTATGGCGTGAACTACGGAGGCGCAGACCTGCATGAGACATCGGCCAAAGATGGAATGGTCTTGCCTGCCCATTATTGGGTCCCTTCCATCGCTACGTCCGGACTGCTCATCTACTCTGGCGATCTTATTCCGGCCTGGACCGGCAATTTCTTCGTAGGTGGACTGAAAGGACAGCAAGTGGCTCGCCTAACCATGGACGGGGAAACTGTCATATCTGAAGAAACGCTCTATCAAGGCAATGGACGGATACGAGATATCCGCCAAGGGCCAGACGGAGCCATTTATCTTGGTATAGACGGAGATGCTGATGTCCCTGGTATTGTACGGCTTCGCCCGATAGACGCCAGATGATTCCATCGCGTATCTTGACCTTCCTTTCCGACTAAACCGAAGCAGCCATGTCAACTTTGCGTTCTGCCTTTCTTGCGACACTACTCCTATTGCTTTTTACCTGGAGTGCTACTGCTCAGACTCGCCCTGTCTTTGAGGACGGTATGGCCCAAGTAGTAGATGCCTTTGCTGATGAATCCGAATGGATCCGTGAAGAACTCTGGGTTGAAACCGAGTTTGATTCCGATGGCAATGGCACCATGGACCGAGTTCACGTGGCTGTTGTGCGACAGGCTCAGACTGAAAGCGAAGGATTAAAAGTACCCGTCATTTATGGCTCCAGCCCCTATTACTCCGGGACGGCTGGCCTCGCCGAGATCTTCTGGGATGTAAAACAAGAAGTGGGAGATCCTCCACCTCCGAAACCCAAATACGGTGGTTTTGAAGGGACAACCCGTCCTGGCATTTCAAACGGATATGTTGCTGACTGGCTTCCCCGCGGATTTGCTGTGGCTCATTCGGAATCTCCGGGTACCGGCATGTCGCAAGGATGCCCAACAGTTGGTGGAATCAATGAATCTCTTGCTCCGAAAGCCGTCATCGACTGGCTCAATGGACGAGCCAAAGGGTATACCCAGCCCGTTGGTGGAGAAGAGGTTGCAGCAGAATGGTCGACAGGTAATGTGGGAATGCATGGCACCTCCTACAACGGTACGCTGCCCCTAGCGGCAGCAACTACCGGCGTTGACGGACTAAAGGCTATTATCCCCGTTGCTCCCAACACGTCATACTGGCATTACTACCGCTCTTATGGTCTCGTTCGGCATCCAGGTGGCTATCTAGGTGAGGACATTGATGTGCTATACGACTTTATCCATAGCCAGAAAACGGATCGCCGCGACTATTGCAATGACACCGTGCGCGATGGGGAAATGGCAGAAGGCCGGGATCGCACCACAGGTGATTACAATGACTTCTGGGCAGGTCGCGACTATCTGAACGTAACTGATAAAATCGAAGCCGCCGTGCTCATGGCGCACGCGTTCAACGACTGGAACGTGATGCCGGAACACAGTGTCCGAATCGTTGAGGCGCTCAAGGGCCAGGTACCTGTACAAATGTACTACCACCAAGGTGGTCACGGCGGCCCTCCTCCACTCGACATGATGAACAAGTGGTTCACTCGGTATCTATATGATGTGGAAAACGGTGTCGAAAATGATCCAAAGGCATGGATTGTGCGCGAGGGTGACGAGCGCCTAGAGCCAACACCGTATGCAGACTATCCTAATCCAGAATCCGAGAGTGTACGCCTCTATCCAACCTTGGGTGGACAATACACAGCTGAATTAAGCCTAGATGTACCCGTTGAACAAGGAGTTGAATCGCTAGAAGACAATGTCTCCTTCTCTGGTAAAACCTTGGCTCAGGCTGAGTACACAAACCACCGTTTGCTCTACGTTACTCCCGAGCTGACCGAAGACGTTCATCTTTCTGGAACGGCGACCATGAAAGTGCGCCTAGCAGCGAACAAACCTGCTGTCAATTTCAGCGTGTGGCTCGTTTCCCTTCCATGGACGGAAGGGCGACGTCCGCAGGGTGGCCTCATCACTCGCGGCTGGTTTGATCCGCAAAATCACTCTTCCATGACTGACGGCGAACCGCTGATTCCTGGGGAATTCGTTGAGTTTGAATTCGATCTGCAGCCAGATGACCAAGTCATTGCCGCCGGACAAAAAATCGGATTGATGATTATGTCTAGTGACAGGGACTTTACGCTTTGGCCGGCGCCCGGCTCTCAACTACAGGTTGATTTGAACGCTACCTCTATTGAATTGCCAATTGTCGGCGGCCGCGAGGCCCTCGAATCTCGCCTCGGAACCTGGTAGATCCAGTGAGAACTGACAAAGTCATTCATATCGTTTCGTGCCACGCCGAAGGAGAGGTTGGAGATGTCATCGTCGGTGGAGTACCTCCACCCCCCGGTGATACGATTTGGGAGCAGCGGACCTGGATTGAACAAGACGGCGCGCTGCGCGACTTCGTCCTGAATGAGCCCCGAGGGGGTGTATTTAGGCATGTGAACCTTCTGGTCCCGGCAAAACATCCGGACGCCCAGATGGGCTTCATTATCATGGAACCAGCTGACACGCCTCCAATGTCGGGTTCCAACTCGATCTGCGTAGCAACCGTTCTTCTCGATTCCGGCATCCTCCCGATGAGCGAACCCGAAACAGAACTCACACTTGAGGCTCCAGGCGGACTTGTCCGCGTGCGCGCGACCTGTGCAAACGGGAAAGCAGAGCGCATCCGAATCACTAATGTGCCTTCGTTTGTGGATCGTCTGGATGCCACGATCGAGGTCGAAGGTATTGGAACGCTCTCCGTAGACACGGCCTATGGCGGAGACAGCTTTGCTCTTGTCGATGCAAGCACATTGGGTTTCGACTTGGTACCGGACGAAGCACTTGAGTTGGCGACGACGGGAATGCGGATCGTGTCAGCTGCCAACGAACAGCTCGGCTTTCACCATCCCGAGAATGCAGACTGGCAACATCTCTCTTTTTGCCAATTCACTGGGCCGCTACGTACGGCCGGAAATGAGCTGTCCGGCACCAATGCAGTCGCGATTCGGCCTGGGAAAATTGACCGTTCCCCGACAGGTACCGGCTGCTCTGCCCGGATGGCTGTTTTGCACGCGCGCGGAATTATGACGCCCGGAATGGTTTATCGGGCTCGGTCTATTATTGGATCAGAGTTTGTTTGCGGGATAGAACAGGAAACACAGGTGGGTGACCAACCAGCTATTATCCCCACAGTCTCGGGACGAGCATGGATAACTGGAACGCATCAACACATGCTTGACCCGGGCGATCCATGGCCTCGAGGGTACCGTGTTGGAGATACGTGGCCCTCTCTCGGTGAGTGATTTTTCCTTGTAGGGTTTTTACCCACGTGCTTGGTGCTGACTCAACTACACGCCTGAGGGTTTCGACCGGACAACGGGGCGCGGCGGAGTAAGGTAACGTCATGGGAATCAGCACCTCAGATCATGAATCCTACTCCAGACACAATTCCCGCACCCGCGGACGCAGACTCCGCGGGCCCCCAGGTCATCAGTTTGACCGACACGGTTGTTGAAATCGTGAGCGATGCCGGCGAAGGCGTACAGAAAGCAGGCGTGTCCTTTGCGACCGTCTCGGCCAAAATGGGCAACGGCATATGGACAGTGGAAATCATTCCCGCCGATATTCAACCTCCATCCAGGGACCCTGCCGGGGCAAGTGGCATCCGAATCCGCTTAGGTACGCACGACATCTCCAATATGGGCGACAAGATCGATTTGATCGTGGCGTTCAATGAACAATCCCTACTTGGTCGGCTGGATGTCGCGAATTTCGACCCCAATTGTCGGATTCTGCTTGAAAACAAGTGGCGAGAACACCCTGACCCCGGCATTCAGAAAGGATATATCGAGGTTGTGGACCGCTTAATCGAAGAGGGATATCAGATCTACGAAGTCCCACTTGAAGAACTGTGTGCCGAGCATGTCGGCAACCCTCGACTGGGTAAGAACATGTACGTGCTCGGGATGCTTTGCTGGATGTATTCCAGAGATATGGATCTTGCCAGACAGCAGATCACTGAGATTTTCCGGCACAAGTCGCAGAAGATCATTGACAACAACATCGTGCTGTTGGATGCTGGATATGAGTGGGCCGCCAGCAATCTGGATTTCCGCTTCGACATTCCAGCCATCAAAACAGATGTCGATCGCGTCGTGATGAATGGTAATCAGGCAATCGCATTAGGTGTGATGGCCTCCGGCATGGAAATGTGTGCCATGTACCCCATCACGCCAGCAACGTCAGCCTCTCACTTCTTGGCCGAAGCATTCGAAAGCGTTGGTGGAATGGTTCATCAGGCCGAAGACGAGATTGCTGCCTGTGCCGTTGCTATAGGTGCTTCCTATGCAGGCAAATGTGCCGTTACGATCACGAGTGGACCAGGAATGTCCCTGAAAACGGAATTGATGGGACTTGCGACGATGGCCGAGATCCCCTTGGTGATGGTGAATGTGCAGCGAGGTGGACCTAGTACGGGACTGCCTACCAAAGTTGAACAAGGAGACCTTCTCGCTTCCATTTTCTCCACTCACGGAGATGCGCCAAAAGTGGTCATGGCTGTCGCTACAATAGAAGACTGCTTCTACTCGATCCTGACCGCCCGCAAGATTGCCGAAACATTTCGGATCCCGGTCATTGTCCTTTCGGATGCCAACTTGGCAACAGACCAGCAGCCATTCCCACGTCCTGAGTTTTCGAGCGAATGGTTGGCACCTCCCATCGACCAACGGCCCGTTCAAGAAGGCACAATGCCCTATGATTGGGACGAACGGACCGGTCTATCGCGTCGCATAATTCCGGGACAACCCGGAGGCACATTTACGGTAACCGGACTGGCCCACACGCGCGATGGGAAAGTAGCCTACGCCCCCGACGTAAATCAGCACAGCATGGAACGGCGAAGCCGCAAGCTTGCTGCCTTACAACAGACACTAAAAGCGCCAGAAGTCACTGGTGAACCCGAGGGCGATCTTCTGATCGTTGGGTGGGGAAGTACGAAAGGCGCTATCGATGAAGCAGTCGCCAATCTGCAAAAAGAAGGGCTAGCTGTTTCTTCCGTCCACCTCCGGTTCTTGCAGCCCATGGCGAGCGGCATTGGTGGCATCCTGCGTGGATTTAAACGCGTGATGACAGTGGAAATTAACTACGCGGATGAGGTGGATGGTGACCTTATTAACGAAGACAACGAACGGTATTCAAACCTGGCCTGGTTGCTTCGAGCCCGCTACCTGATAGACATCCGCTCTTGGGCTACCGTCTATGGGACTCCGCTACGACCATCGGATATCGCAGGTCGCGCCCGCAAAGAACTTGAATCACTTGAAGTGGAGGCATAGGCTGTTATGTTCGGACTCACAGAAGCTGCAACGGTCGATTACAGCCAAGAGCAGTATCAACTTGAAGATTACCAAAGTGGAAACCCACGTTGGTGTACTGGATGCGGCGACAATGCCATCCTGACCTCGGTTCAACGACTTTGCCGGGACGAGCAAATTCCGCCAGAAAAGGCTGTTTTTGTTTCCAGAATCGGATGTTCAAGCCGTTTCCCGCATTACATGGGCACCTATGGTTTCCATAGTCTTCATGGACGAGCATTACCGATTGCTCAGGGCGTAAAACTGCGTCGGCCAGACCTAAAAGTCTTCGTCAACATGGGCGATGGGGACTGCTGCTCCATCGGGACGGCTC
>Ga0055584_100001528_pt1 | contig 22742 bp, 24 predicted proteins | sample OSDHelmetaG_FD_58716 | JGI IMG/M metagenome (GOLD analysis project Ga0055584, IMG submission 58716) | Pelagic marine sediment microbial communities from the LTER site Helgoland, North Sea, for post-phytoplankton bloom and carbon turnover... | ecosystem: Environmental > Aquatic > Marine >...
AAAAAAAACACTGTATTCCCAGCCCGTGAGTCGCTAAAACACGGGCCGCGCCGATGTCGAACACCCTTGGAGGCTGATTCGGCGCGTTTGTCATTTTTTAGGAGAATTCGATATGGCTGATGTCAATGTAATGACCGCGCAAATGCGTGATCGGGCTGGTAAGGGGGCCGCCCGGGCGACGCGTCGTGCGGGACGTGTTCCCGCCGTTATCTATGGCGGTAAACAAGACCCCAAAATCATTTCGCTCGATCCACGCGATGTCGTTAAGGGCGTCAATTCAGGTGCTTTCTTTTCGACTATTTTTGATATCGAAATGGAAGAGGGGAAGGAACGCGTTCTGCCCCGCGATATGCAGGTCCACCCAATTAACGATATGCCGCAGCATGTGGATTTTCTACGCGTAACTGCTGACACCAAGGTGACGGTGGAAGTGCCGGTTAACTTCTTGAACGAAGAAGAAAGTCCCGGTCTGAAGCGCGGTGGCGTCCTGAACGTAGTGCGCTACGCCATCGAGGTTATTTGCTCGGCGGAGAATATTCCAACAAGCTTTGATCTCGATTTGGCGGGCCTCGACATCGGTGATGGTTTGCATGCGGCCAGCCTCGATTTGCCCGATGGTATCGAGCTGAGTATTTCTGATCGTGACTTCACCATTGCCACGATTGCTGCGCCGACGGTTGCCGAAGAAGAGACCACTTCAGAAGGCGAAGAAGGCGAAGAAGGCGAAGAAGGCGAAGAGGGTGCGGAAGGCGAAGGCACGGATGCCGGCGGCGACGCAGATGGAGCCGACGAGAAGTCAGACGAGTAGCCTGAAAGGCGGGCAGCCCAATGCTGTTGTTGGTGGGCCTCGGCAATCCCGGTCCCAAATACGAACAGAACCGACACAATATCGGCTTTATGGCGGTGGACGAGATTGTCCGTCGCCATTCCTTTGCGCCGTTCAAAGCGAAATTTCAGGGGTTAATCGCGGATGGCACGTTAGAAGGCGATAAGGCCCTCGCGCTTAAGCCGACGACTTTTATGAACGAGTCTGGCAGGTCCGTCGGTGAAGCAATGCGCTTTTATAAGCTGACCCCAGGTGACGTCGTCGTTCTGCATGACGAACTCGATCTTGCTTTTGGCAAAGTGCGCGCCCGGACCGGTGGAGGATTGGCGGGTCACAACGGTCTGCGCAGTATTGCCCAACATATTGGACCGGATTTTCAGCGTGTACGCATCGGCATCGGACATCCGGGCGATAAGGCGCGTGTACATGGTCATGTGCTAAGCGACTTTTCCAAGTCCGAGATTGACTTGGCAATGACGCTTGTGGATGGCATCGCCGATGCGGCACCATTATTAAGCAAAGGCGACGAGGGTGCCTTTATGAGCCGGGTAGCGTTGGCGGTGAACCCGCCGAAGCATAACCCTAAACCTGAAAACAAGCCGGCTAAGAGCGAGGATAATAATGGGATTTAATTGCGGGATTGTGGGCTTACCAAACGTTGGCAAGTCGACGCTTTTTAATGCACTGACAAGCACAGTGCAGGCGGAAGCAGCTAACTATCCGTTTTGCACTATTGAGCCTAATAGCGGTCGTGTAGCGGTGCCCGATAGCCGGCTCAACAAATTGACAGAACTCAGCAAGTCCGAGAAAACAGTCCCCACCTTTCTGGAGATCGTCGATATTGCGGGCCTTGTCCGGGGAGCTTCGAAAGGCGAGGGGCTCGGCAATCAGTTTCTTGGGCATATCCGTCAAGTTGATGCGGTGATTGCCTTGTTACGTTGTTTCGACAGCGGCGACATCACCCATGTGGAGGGATCGGTCGATCCGATTCGCGATGCGGATACAGTAGAGACAGAGCTGTTGCTGTCCGACCTTGAAAGCTTGGAGCGGCGGATTGAGCCGTTGGAGCGCAAGGTTAAGGGTGGCGATAAGGATGACAAGGCTCTCTACGATGTGATGAGCCGGGTTTTGGAGGCATTGCGCGAGGGCGTTCCGGCGCGCACCGTTGAGATATCACCGGAAGAGCGCCCCTACTTTAAAGAGCTATCTCTGATAACCGCAAAGCCCGTTCTGTACGTCTGTAATGTGGGTGAAGACGAGGCGGCAACCGGCAATGCCCATTCCGCGCGGGTTGCAGAGAAGGCGGCGGCAGAAGGTGCTGAGTCAGTGGTAATCTCAGCGGCGATCGAAGCGGAAATCGCGCAACTGGAGACGGCAGACGAGAAAGCGGAATTTCTTGAAACTCTCGGTTTGGAGGAAACCGGTCTCTCCAAGGTAATCGCTGCGGGCTATAAACTGCTCGATCTAGTGACCTTCCTCACCACCGGGCCCAAGGAAAGTCGGGCCTGGACGGTGGAGCGCGGCGCCACGGCGCCACAGGCGGCTGGCGTCATTCATAGTGATTTTGAAAAAGGGTTTATCTGCGCCGAAACCATCGGATTCGACGAGTTTGTGGCCAATGGTAGCGAACAGGCAGCTAAAGAGGCCGGCAAAATGCGCCAAGAGGGCCGAGACTATGTGGTTCAGGACGGTGATGTGGTGCTGTTTCGCTTTAATGTCTAGGTGGCTTTACGTTTTAATTAATTGAATTGAAGCCAACATTTTCTCCACTGCGTCGTGAAATTTCGCGAAGTGATGGAGGCTATCTCCCTTATATAAAATCAGTTCTAGAGTTTCGTCGAATTTTGCGGCAGCGACAATTGCGGAATAAGGGAGTCCTTTTTCGTTTGTCCAACTTATATCGAACCGAAAGCCTTGCGCTTTGCCAAATTTCATTGGCCTTAAATTTGTCGCCTTTATCTGCCCACGCTTGCCGGTGTCGAGTGATGCGATCACTATTTCCATAATTTCGCTTGGTGACATTTTACTGTTGAAGCGCGGTTTGTTTTCGGGACTTTGGCGACTCTTTATGGGAAGAGAGGCTCCGTCTTTGACAGCCTTCATAAATACGAGTTCTTGTAGGATCGGGCCATCGACCGTCCAAATCTCCAAGCCATCCCTATTTGCTCTGCGCCAACTGACCTGGGGATCAATCGAATATGCTTCCCCGATACTGATCCGTCCGCTTTTTTTGGTTTCCTGGAATGTTTGACATCCAGTTACAAAAACAAGTGTCGATATGATCGCTAAAACTCGAAGCATTTTTTGTTCCCTATTTCGATTGTTCTAGATAGTGGCGGATCATGGCGTGGTCATCCGCCCTAGGCTGTAATTTGAGATAGTCATTAAGTGAATCGTGGGCTTTATTCGTCTCACCTCTTTTCCGATAGATGAAGCCGAGAGCTCGGTGCGTTTTCGGTGGACTGTCTGGGTATGTGAGGGCCTTTGAGTATGCTTCAATGGCTTTTTCGAAATCGGATTCGGTGTTGCGTTTGCGGTAGAGTTCGCCTTTGTAAAAATGAAGAACGCCGAGATCTTTTGACTGCTGAAGTAAATTATTGATGACCACTTCCGTTCGGTCGAGCTTTCCCAGACGCAACTCGCGTTCCAGCCAATGATCGCGGTGCGGTCCGACGGCTTCGATAAATGCGGTCAAATTAGTGTTTTTGGCTTGCTCCGCACCAGGAATAGTCTTGGCTAAATTCGAAAGGGTTTCCATTCTTTCTTCGGAACCAGGATGCGTGGAGAAAAAGCTTTGACCAATGTCGGCATCTTCCATTGCTCTTCTCTCAGCTAAAAGATGCTTCCAAACCTTGGAGGCTTCCTGCGGCTCGTAGCCCGCTTTTACGATCATCGCCAATCCAAGCCCGTCAGCTTCGCGTTCGTTGTCTCTGCTGTTTGCGAAAATACCGCCCGTCGCCATTAATCCGACCATGGGGCTGGCCCCGCCAAGCCCGCTTGCACCAAGTGCTATGCTTACAATTGTGAGAAAGCCGGTGGTGTCTTTCACCGTCTGCCAACGTTGGAGCGTATGGCGTCGAATGAAATGCGCCATTTCATGGCCGAGAACAAATGCCAACTGCGCTTCGTTTTGCGCACGGAGCATAAGTCCGCTTTGTACGATCATCATACCGTTGGGTGTCATGGAGGCATTGAAGCCGGGCTTGTCGACGATATAGACCCGAATTTGCTCGCAATAGTCCGGTGATAGTCTGCAAACTATGGACCTCACATAGCGATTGATGCCCGCGTGTTTCACTAAGTTGCCTGATCGTTGAATCTTTTTTTCCGCGCGGTCCGCTTGCATCCATAGCCCGGCCTCAGTCGTTTCGATGTTTGGGCGTTCGCCAGGTTTTAGGTTTGCAACAGGCGCGGTTTGACATCCTCCTGCGACGAGGAGGGTGAAAAAGAATCCAATTTTTAGAATTCGTCTTGCGTGTTCGGCCATAACGGAAACTCGGCTAATAGTGTTTTCACAGCATCAATTGCGCCGCTGGGTTCGCGAAGATCGCCAATTCCTTTAGCGTAAACGTTGAACCAAATCACTTCACCGGTACGGAGATCTACAAGTGAAGCCAGGCCGGCCTGGATAGCATTTTGCATGCGCACCCCAATCAGGGCAGCCATGAATTTTGCTGCCTGACGTCCGGCGCTTGAGAAACTATCCTTCAGCGTCACGAAAACAGCGTAGTCTGCACCACCTCTGGGAACCAAAGCTTGTGCATGTTTTCCGAGTGAATAGTCCAATTCTTCTTTGAGCCCGAGATTGCGGCGTGAGTAATTGGCTTGCAGAATTGTCCGCGCCACGGCGTCTTGCAGAGCTATGACTTGGATTTGGCGTGTGGCATTTGGGTCGTCTGGATTAGGCTCCCTGTAAAAGACCGCCTTCGACTTATTGTCTGCCATGACTTTCTTTAGTGCGCGGTCGACATTTACCTTGCCACGCTTGGTCCAGGCTGCCTGCGGTTCGCTTAAGCCACCGGTCGTCATTTCATAAAGTGTGACATCTGCCGGCATGACAAGTATGCGCACCGGCCCTTTTGGGGTGACGATCTCTTTATTTGATTTTAGTGGGCCGTGTTGGCAAGCGGCCATCAGGACAGCGATGGCGGCGAGTAATAGCGGACTGCGTATGGTAGCCGCCAGCTTTGGAATTGCGACCTTTAAAGAAACACTCAAGCCCCACCTCCCTGTTTGCGTGTCTTTGACCAAGTTTATTCTTCCATATAGAAAATCAATTGCTCATGAATTGCAAGCGCTTAGCGGGCTGGCTGAGTGTCGATTGATTGTCTCGGCGAGTGGATCTAAATATCGGAATAGCGGTAGACCGCTCTTGCCCCGCATATCTCAACCCGCTTATGGTGCGCGGGCATTGTTTTTTAGGGGAGCTAAATGGGCGAAAAAATTACTATCACGGCGGCGGACGGCTTTACGTTCGATGCGTATCTGGCGCGGCCCGAGGGCGAGATTAAAGGTGGCCTCGTGGTCATTCAGGAAATTTTCGGTTTTAACGATCATATGCGCGAAGTTTGCGACGGCTATGCGGCAGAGGGTTATCTTTCCGTGGGCCCGTCGCTTTATGATCGTTACGAAAAAAAGCTTGAGCTTGGTTACAGCAGTGACGACGTGACACGCGGCCGCGAAATTCGCGCCGACGTCGGCTGGGACGATCCTGTCAAAGACATGGCAGCGGCGGCTAAGTTTGCTGCGGCAGGCGGCAAAGTCGGGACGGTTGGTTATTGCTGGGGCGGTTCGCTTTCGTTCTTATGTGCGACGCGGATCGACGGTGTCGCGGCGTCCATCTGTTATTACGGTGGGCAAGTTTTGGACTTTAAGGGCGAAACCGCTAAGGCAGCCTTGATGATGCATTTCGGTAGTGCCGATGCGTCCATCCCACCGGATGCGGTGGAGGCGATCGGTGCCGCCCATCCGGATGCGGTCGTACACATGTATGAGGACGCGTTGCATGGGTTTAATTGCGATCACCGTGCTTCTTATAATGAAGCTGCGGCAGGGTCCGCCCTTGAACGGTCGCTCGCATTCCTCGACGAAAAGGTGGCAACATGATTTCCAAAGGCGTCAAACAATTGGTGAAAGAAGCCGATGCGCTCATCGAGACAATCTCGGTGGCTGATGCGAAAGCCTTAGTAGACGATGACGGCGTGCAATTGGTGGATATCCGCGACGTTCGTGAGCTTGAGCGCGACGGAACTATTCCCGGCGCTTTCCACGCGCCCCGCGGCATGCTCGAATTTTGGGTGGATCCCGATAGCCCTTATTACAAAGAAGTGTTTGGAAGCGGTAAAAAGTTCGTCTTTTATTGCGCCAGTGCATGGCGGTCCGCTTTAGCCACCAAGGCAGTGCAGGAAATGGGGCTCGCACCTGTCGCGCAATTGGAAGGTGGCTTTAACAAATGGAAAGAAGAGGGATTACCGGTCGCGGAACGGACAAAAAAATAATTTTTTATTTTTTGCCCGTCAGAGGACCCGGCCCGCGATTGTGGCCAACTTCTTAACCATCGCCGGCGCGCGCGCGTCAGGCGCCGTGATGAGGGCACTCTCCAACGCAGTGTGACAACCCGCTTCACAGGAGCCGGACCGTTCGGAAAGAATGGGCACTACTTTTTTGATCAAGTTTCGCGCTCTTTCTGCATTCTCTGTCAGCACTTTAATTATCGCGTCCACTGTAACGTCTTCGTGGTGCGGGTGCCAGCAATCGAAGTCGGTGACCATGGCCACCGTCGCGTAACACATCTCTGCTTCTCGGGCGAGCTTGGCTTCGGGCATGTTGGTCATGCCGATCACGTCGCAGCCCCAGCTGCGGTAAAGCTCGGATTCTGCGCGTGTGGAGAATTGCGGGCCTTCCATCACAAGGTAGGTGCCACCTCGGACTACGGCTATATCGATATCTGTGGCAGCCGTCTCCAGTGCGTTTCCAAGGCGAGGGCAAACGGGGTCGGCCATTGTGACATGGGCGACGAGGCCGGTTCCAAAGAAGCTCTTGGTACGTGCGAATGTCCGGTCGATAAACTGATCGACGATCACGAAAGTGCCCGGCGCTAAGTCTTCCCGCAAGGAGCCGACGGCGGAAAGTGAGACTATCTCGGTCACACCCAACTGTTTAAGTGCTGCGATGTTGGCACGGAAATTTAGCTCGGACGGCGGAATGGGGTGGCCTCTGCCATGGCGGGGTAGGAATACGACTTTCTGACCGTTGAGGGAGCCGGTCATGAGCGCATCGGATGGGTCGCCGAAGGGTGTTGTCACAGACTGCCAAGCGACGTCTTCCAGGCCTTTGATTTCATATAGGCCACTGCCGCCTATAACGCCGATAATCGGGGGTGTTCCAGGTTCGCTCATGTCCAAGTCTCCTTCGTCAAACAATGTCGCCGGATCATGACCGGATCGTGCTCAGATCATGCAGTGGGAGGTTCCGGCGGGCAAACAAAAAGCCCTCCGATTGCTCGGAGGGCTTTTGGCCAATCAGATGATTGTTATTAGTGCACGTTTGCCCAGGTCCGTCGTTTCATGCCGATGAGCACGAATAAGAAGGCAAACAGGAACAGCATCACTTTAATACCCATGCTTTTACGGGCTTCCATGTTGGGCTCGGACGCCCAGGCTAGGAAAGCCGTTACATCGGTTGCAATTTGCGCCACCGTTGGTTTTGTACCGTCTTTATATTCGACAGCCCCATCCGCGAGAGGGGGCGGCATAGCGATTTGATGGCCCGGGAATGCTTTGTTGTAGCTCATCCCTTCGCCTAATTTCACACCCTTCGGTGGTTCCGAATACCCGGTCAGCAAAGCGTAGAGGTAATCTGCGCCACCGACCCGTGATTCTACAACTAGCGATAGGTCTGGCGGAAACGCACCATTGTTGCCAGCGCGTGCCGCTTGTTTATTTGGGAACGGATCCGGAAAATAGTCGTCCGTCCGACCGGGGCGTTTGAATATCTCGCCTTCGTCGTTCGGTTCCTTGTTCGTCACCTCAATTGTTTTGGCGAAATCCTTAATCTCAGCGGCTGAATAGCCCAGGTCTGTGAGATTGCGGAAGGCGATAAATTTGAGCCCATGGCAAGCCGCACAAACGGATTTGTAAGCCTGTAACCCGCGTTGCAATTGACCGCGATCATAGGTGCCGAAGACACCTTGCCAGGACCAGTCCTTTTTAGGAAAGGACATCATCTCAGCACTGTTTGCCACCGTAGTCGTCATGGTGGCGCCAAACAGAAAACAAGCGGCCATAGCGGCTTTCATTGTTATCTTATGCATCAGGCCTTCTCCTTCTTGGCCGCTGAGGCCGATCCCGCAGGGGCGGAGCCTCCTCCACCCGTAACCGGTTTACTGATCGAGGTCGGTAGCGGCTTCGGCGTTTCAATTTTGCCGATAATTGGGATCAACACCAAGAAATGTCCGAAATAATAGATTGTCGCCAACAGGCCTAAGGTTTTGTATTCAAACCATTCGACCCCCGAAATCACCAAATCATTCGGCGACTTTGCCCCGACAATGCCGAGAATGACGCAATCTACCAGCAACACCCAGAAGAACAGCCGGAAAAGAGGGCGATAGCGCGCGCTTCTGACCTTGGATGTGTCCAGCCAAGGCAGGATGAACAAGATCATAATCGAGGCCCCCATGGCGATCACGCCAAGGAGTTTCGCTTCCAAAAACCAGATGTCGAACGTGATCGACCGCAAAATCGCGTAGAAGGGTAAGAAATACCATTCGGGCACGATATGCGCCGGCGTGGAAAGCGGCTGTGCTTCGATGTAATTGTCCGGGTGCCCGAGAAAGTTCGGCGCGAAAAAGACGAACGCGGCCCAAACAATCAGGAATGCGCCGATGCCGACCGAATCTTTCGCCGTGAAATACGGGTTAAACGGGACCGTATCTTGCGGGTCTTTGATGTCGATACCATCGGGGTTGTTGGAACCCGTGACATGCAGCGCCATCACATGGAAAGCGACCACGCCGACAATTACGAACGGCAGCAGATAATGCAGCGAGAAGAAACGGTTTAACGTTGCATTATCAATGACAAAATCACCTCTGAGCCACGTTGTGATGGCTTCACCAACAAAAGGAATGGCGGTGAAGAAGTCCGTGATCACTTGCGCGCCCCAGTAGCTCATTTGGCCCCAAGGCAACACATAACCCATGAAGGCGGTGCCCATCATAAGCAGCAGGATAACCACGCCGAGCATCCAAATCAGCTCGCGCGGCGCCTTGTAGGAGCCGTAGTACAGCCCTCTAAAGATATGAATATAAACGACAATAAAGAACATCGAGCCGCCGTTCGCGTGGATATAGCGCATTAGCCAGCCATAATTCACATCCCGCATGATGCGTTCCACACTGTCAAAAGCGAGCGTGGTGTGCGGCGTGTATTGCATCGCCAACACAATGCCGGTCACAATCATCGTCACCAGGACGATGGTGGCAAGCGCACCGAAGTTCCAGAAGTAATTCAGGTTCTTCGGCATTGGGAATTCATTGTATTCGTGATTCATATAGGAAAAGACCGGAAGACGGTCGTCGACCCACTGGATCACCTTATTATCAAAGTTTTGTTTTTCCATGACCCGCAGCCTCACCCGATCTTAAGAATTTTGTCGGAGACGAAATTATGCGGCGGCACCGGCAAGTTGCGTGGTGCCGGTCCTTTGCGAATTCGTCCGGACGTATCGTAATGGGAGCCATGGCAAGGGCAGAAAAAGCCGCCGAACTCGCCCCGGTCGTCACCGACCTTCGCTCCTTTGGGAATGCAGCCGAAATGGGTGCAACTCGCGCTTACCACCAGCCATTCGGATTTCGTGACACGGTCTTTATCTGCCTCCGGCTCACGCAAGCTGGCGATATCGACTTTCTCAGCCGCATCAATCTCGATCTTGGTCCGTCGGCGCACGAAATATGGCCTTTTCCGCCATTTCACGATGATCGCCTGGCCCGGTTTGATTGAGCTAACGTCCAGTTCTGTGGAAGACAGTGCTAAAACCTCAGCTGACGGGCTCATGGTATCGACCAAAGGCCATGCAAATGCCACTGCACCAACGCCGCCTATGGCGCCTGCTGCTAGCTGAAGAAAGTCCCGCCGTTCTTCGTCTTCGGCGTGGGGTTCCGCCATCTTGAAATCCTCATCTTCTTTAAACTACATCGGCCCGAATGAACCGTGCGCGCATACTACCCTTTAGCATACAATGCGGGGCCATCATGCGACAACCTGCCGCAGAAAAGTCATGGTTTTTGAGGCGGTTCTGGTCTCTAAATGAAAAAAAATTCGGATTGAGTGCCAACCGTCATGCGACTAGCCCTTTTTGAACCCGACATTCCGCAAAATACCGGCACGATTCTCCGCTTGGCGGTGTGCATGGATGTCGCCGTGGACGTGATCGAACCGTGTGGCTTCGTTTGGTCTGATCGGCATATGCGTCGGTCGGGGATGGATTATTTGGAACGGGTGGATTTAACGCGGCACGCCTCTTGGGAGGCCTATCGGGAGGTGCGGCAGGGTCGTTTGGTTCTGCTGACAACCAAAGGAGCGCAATCCCATACTGATTTCGCGTTCCAAACGGACGATACACTGTTACTGGGGCGTGAAAGTGCCGGTGTTCCCGATGATGTCCATGATTACGCCGATGCGCGGCTTCGGGTTCCTATGAGCGAGGGAGAACGCGCCTTGAATGTTGCGTTGACCGCCGCCATGGTGTTAGGCGAAGCCCTTAGACAAACAAATGCATTCCCTGATTGATGATGACTGAGACTCAGAACGCGACTGAAACCCAAAAGACCCGTGCAATCGATTGGTTCGCCGCGCTGCGTGATGATATCTGCGCAGCCTTCGAAGCGATTGAGGAAGATTACCAAGGGACATTGGCCGATCAGCCGGCCGGCCGGTTTGAACGGTCACCGTGGACGCGCGAGGGCGCTGTGAGCTCTGGGGGTGAGGGCGGTGAGACTGGCGCAATGCAAGGTGGCGGCGAAATGTCCGTCATGCGGGGGCGCGTATTTGAGAAGGTGGGCGTTAATATTTCCACTGTACACGGTACGTTTTCGGAAAAATTCGCAAAAGAAATTCCCGGTGCCGCGGAAGATGGACGGTTTTGGGCGGCAGGCATTTCGTTGGTGGCCCATATGCAATCGCCATTGGTGCCTGCAGTGCACATGAATACGCGCCATATCGTGACGACGAAAAGCTGGTTCGGCGGCGGCACTGACCTGACGCCGATGGTCCCTGATGAAACCGATACGCAGGATTTTCACGCCGCATTGAAAGAGGTTTGCGATGCCCATACGGTGGCGGATCACAAACGTTATAAGGAATGGTGCGATGAGTATTTTTTCCTAAAACATCGGGGTGAAGCGCGCGGCGTTGGCGGTATTTTTTACGATTATTTGGAAAGCGGCGATTGGGACGCGGATTTCGCCTTCACTCAAGGTGTGGGGCGGACCTTTTTGGATGTTTATACGTCCTTGGTACGGCGGCATTTTGACAAGCCGTGGACGGACGAACAGCGCGCCCATCAATTAATGCGCCGGGGGCGCTACGTGGAATTTAATTTGCTGTATGATCGAGGCACGCGATTTGGGTTGATGACGGGCGGCAATACAGAAGCCATACTCATGTCCATGCCGCCGGTAGTACACTGGCCATAAATTGGACCTCAAAAAAGTAACAGGATAAGCGAGACGGGAGCTTAGAAAATGAAGACAGGATTACGGTTTATTGCAGCCCTTTGCCTGATGGTGGTGTTGGCACAGCCGAGCTTGGCGCGGGATTTAAGAATCGATGCGTTCTACGGTCTCTTTAAAGGTACCGGCGTCGCGGAGAACAAAGACAGCATTTATTTCGGCGTGACTGTGCGCGATTTTGATGTTTCGGTGAGGCCGGCTGACGAAGGTTTTGAAGTGGAATGGACAACGGTCATTCGCCGTGGCGGCAATCCCAACAATCCTAAGGTAAAACGCAAAGGCCAAAAGTTCACGTTTCTGCCTACAGGAAAGGGGGGCATCTATCGTTCGCCCACATCGGCGGACCCGATGAGCGGCGTTCCTTATGCCTGGGCGCGCATCAAGAAGAACACCCTTAATGTCTATCTGTTTACGATAACGGCAAGCGGCGCATTTTCGCTGCAGACTTATGCCAGAACGCTGACGCCGCTCGGCATGGATTTTGTCTTTACCCGTCTCCGTGATGGTGAGCCGGTACGTTCCGTCAAAGGTAAATTGATTAAGTACGCGAAATAACGCTGCGTAGTTTCTCGAGACAGCGGGTGCGATCAGGTTCGAATCCCTGGTCCACCCACCAGTCTTCAATTGTTTTCAAAACATCACCGACCATTGGACCTGCTGAGGTGCCGGTGGCAAGCACATCCTGCCCCGTTAGTGGAAACCGGGGTTGCTGCCAACGCGCGGTAGCACCCATGAGCGTTTCGTGATTGAAGGGCACGCCGTGTGCCGCCCAATTTAAAAGGAAACCGTCGCGGGTAACTTCCTGCCCCACATCGTAGAGGCGCCGGTTTAATTCATTTTGGTCCGGCGCCGGCCGATTAGTATTAGCCAAAACGCGCAAGCGATTGTGCAGGGCCTTGGAAAACCTAAAGCGTTCCGCAACCGCCGAAATTTTGCGGGGGCATGAGGAAAGCAAAGCTGACAGCCGTAATTCTGCCTCCGGCACAATAAAAAGGGGCCATCGCTGTGTGAGCAAGGCTTCTACAGCCAGCAAATTTTTTAAACGGTCGAAATTTTCCGCCTCCGGGAGGCAATGGGGCAATATTTCGTCGACGCGCATCAGTTCGATTGCGTCCTGTGGCGCGGCGGCCCGCAATAGAGATAAAATTTCCTTTTGCACCCGTTCGCCAGCCAGATTGGGCAGCGAAGATGCAGCCTTTTGGCAGGCGGCTCTCGCGGCTTCATTGGCTTTGCCGACGCCGTAATGGGCGAAGAAACGATAAAACCGCAAAATACGAAGGGTATCTTCTTCAATTCGTGTTGCCGCGTCGCCGATAAACTGAACGGTGCCGGTTAGTACGTCGTCATAGCCCTCGACGTAATCGTAGATCGTACCTTCCGTATCGGCAGAGAGCCCGTTCATAGTGAAATCGCGCCGCTCCGCATCTTGCTGCCAATTGTTGGTAAATTTGACGACCGCGTGGCGGCCATCAGTCTCAATATCGCGGCGAAGCGTCGTGATTTCAAATGTCTGATGGTCGATAACCGCGGTTACTGTGCCGTGGTCGAGACCTGTCGGTATCGCTTTTATCTCGTTTTCGGCCAGTAATTCAATGACTTGTTCTGGCACCGCCGTGGTCGCAATATCGATGTCCTTGATGGGGCGGTTTAGAATAGCGTCTCGGACACATCCACCGATGAACCGGGCTTCAGCGCCGCGTGATTGCAGCGCCGACATGACTTTTTCGGTCGCCACCGCTGTCATCCACGCGAGGGGAACTAACGTGCGGGGCATCACTTCTTATCGTAATGGCCGGGAACTATTTTTCCGTCTTTATATTGAGGGGCGACATAGGTGCCCGGGTTTCCACTTTCGCGCAATACAATCGGCGTTGCTAAAAGGGTAATGACCACCAATGCGAGACCGGCAATGCTCAACCAAATCCAGGGTGCATCGCGAAAGGACTCAGGGCCTGGTGCGTCGGTTCCCTTCTTAGCCGCGTGTCGCCTCGCCATCCATACCCAAAAAAGGTAAAAAAGGGTCGGCAGCAAAAGCAGGAAGAGGACGATGGCGATATTTCTAGTCATTGGTCAGTTAATAGCTCCGAAAGATTAACAAGCATGCCAGCGGTTGCCCCCCAAATGTAACGTTCTTCATACTGCATAGCATAGAATTGACGTTTCGACCCTTTGTCCTCGCGGATCATACGTTGATGGTTCGCAGGGTCGATTAAAAAATTCAATGGAACTTCGAACACATCTGCGACTTCGAATGGATCCGGCGTCACTTGAAAAGGCGGTTGGACAAAACCGACGACTGGCGTGACTTCGTAACCCGTCCGAGTCAGGTAAATATCGAGATGGCCTATCAGTTCGATGTGTTCCTTGGTGACGCCGATCTCTTCCTCGGTTTCCCGTAGCGCGGCAGCTTCCCGGCTATCATCGATTTCCTCAACGCGACCGCCTGGGAAACTCACTTGGCCCGCATGGGCTTTCAAATGGTCAGTGCGTTGGGTCAATAGAACCGTGATTTCTTCTTCGTGTAGAACCAGAGGCACCAATACGGCAGCGGCCTTGGTTTCCGCGGGCATGGACATTTGTGGGTTGAGGTCGTTGTCGCCGCGGGTTGTCCTTTCGGACCGCGCCATGCCGGAGCCCCATCTGCCAATTTCAGTGTTCGACAGCCGCGCCGTGATGTTTTCGCGGTTTAACATGTCAATCCCGCTCCACCTTCCCAAGCTCAAAGAACGTGCCAGCACTCCAGACGCCAAATAGAATGTGACCGTCTTGCTCTTTTTCTTCCGCCATGTCGACCAATTGATAGAATTGGGGCCGTAAGATGAGTGCTTCTAAATTATCCCGTACTAAGACATAAGGCGATGGCTCGCCGGTTCTGATGTCTTCAACCACACGAATGGGGTGTTCCGCATCCACGGTTACCATGTGGTCTAAATTTGTCCTAAATGTAACGGATTGATCCCGTCCTTGGCCTTTCGCGGTGATTTCGACCCCGACAAAGGGCGCCTCTTCAACTGTAATCCTGCCCTGTTCGACGGGCGTTACGAGGAAAAACCTTCCGTCGTCGGTTCGTCGCAGAACGGACGAGAATAACTTACACATGCTTTTTCGACCAATGGGGCTGTCCTGATAGTGCCATGTACCGTCACGATCGATGCGGATGGGAATTTCGCGGGGATCTTCGGCATCGAACGCCCATTGGGGGGCCGTCCCCGGCGGTGCGTCAGCGGCGACGCGTTTGATCAATTTATCGAGATCAATTGATGGTGATTGTTGCTTGGCCATTTCAAGGACATAGCATCATAATAGAAAGAAATTAATGCCGATTAGGAAGGAGCCCGTAAATATGTCCAATGTGAACGTCGATCCAGATCAATCTGGCGCGGAAGCCATCACTGAGCGTGTGGAACGTTTGGGTGGCAAGCTGCTGGAAATGCGGAACGCGGTGGGTGAAGTCATTTTCGGCCAAGACCACGTTATCGAGCTTAGTTTAATAACGTTGCTTTCGGGCGGCCATGCGCTTTTGATCGGTGTGCCTGGCCTCGCAAAAACCCGGCTTGTGGAAACGCTTGGCCAGGTTCTCGGCTTGGACGATAAGCGCGTCCAGTTCACGCCGGACCTCATGCCGGCAGATATTATCGGCTCGGAGGTTCTCGAGGAATCCGAATCGGGGCGCCGCGCTTTCCGGTTTATTAAGGGGCCAGTTTTTTGTCAGCTTTTGATGGCCGATGAAATCAATCGCGCAAGCCCGCGCACCCAGTCTGCACTGTTGCAGGCCATGCAAGAGGGGCGCGTTTCTGTGGCTGGCGAAGATCACGAATTGCCGAAACCGTTTCATGTATTGGCGACACAGAACCCGCTCGAACAAGAGGGGACCTATCCATTGCCAGAAGCGCAGCTCGATCGCTTTCTTTTACAAATCGATGTGGGGTATCCCGATGCAGCGGCGGAGCGCCGTATGGTGATCGAGACAACGGGGGTTCAACAAGCAAGCCCTAAGGCCGTCTTTTCCGCAGACGAACTCTTGGAAGCGCAAAGTTTGGTGCGCCAAGTGCCGGTCGGTGATTCTGTGGTTGATGCCATCCTCTCGTTGGTGCGCAACGGTCGTCCGGAAAGTAGCGAAGTGTCGGAAGTAATTACCCACGTTGCCTGGGGGCCGGGGCCGCGCGCTAGCCAATCCTTGATGCTGGCTTGCCGCGCCAAGGCCTTATTGGAAGGGCGGTACGCACCATCCGTTGAGGATGTGGTCGCGCTCGCCGGCCCGGTTCTGCAACATCGCATGGCGCTTAATTTTGCAGCCCGTGCCGAAGGGGTGACAATAAATACGGTGATCAACCGTCTCGTCGATACTGTTCAGTAGGCGGCGCCGGTCGAATGAGATTTTTTTCCGACCCTACTGCCGTTCAGCACCATGCCGAACACGCTGCCTCGGTTTTGCCGCCGTTACAGGTGGCGGCGGAGCGCGTGGCGACGACAGTAGCGCAAGGCGTTCACGGGAGACGGCGTGTCGGGCAGGGGGAAACATTTTGGCAGTTTCGTCCCTATCATGAAGGCGATTCGACGACCCGCATCGATTGGCGGCAATCGGCAAAGTCGCGCCATGTGTTTGTTCGAGAGACCGAGTGGGAAGCAGCGCAAAGTGTTTGGCTTTGGTATGACGGATCGCCGTCGATGGATTACGCATCCAGCCCTGATCTGCCGAAGAAGGGTGAGCGGGCGGCACTGTTGGCGCTGGCCTTGGCTTCCCTTTTGATGCGGGGTGGAGAACGGTTTGGGCAGCTCGGGACGGGTAGGTTACCGATGAGTGGGCGCGCGGCCTTCGAACGGTTCGCGCAATCCATTGTTCACGAGGACGCCGCATCTTTGAGCCTTCCCAAAGCGGAATTACTGCCGCGTCACGGGCAGGTGGTTTTGTTTGGCGATTTCTTTTCGCCACTCTCGGAGATCACGGAAGCGGTTATGAGCATCGCGACTCAGGGCGTGAACGGGTCACTGGTGCAAATCGTCGACCCGGCAGAGGAAACGTTGCCGTTCAGCGGTCGCGTGGTTTTTAGCGGAATGGAAAAAGAAGGCAAAACCACGATTGGTCGCGTCGAATCCGTCCGCGGAGCCTATCTTCAAAAGCAAAAAGCCCATTGCCAAGCAGTTGCCGATATCGCGCACAAGGCCGGTTGGCACTATCAATATCACCGCACGGACAATTCTCCCGAACGTGCGTTGTTGTCCCTTTTCGTCGGCTTGGCAGTACGGTAGGAGGCGGGCGCGTTGCTAAGTATCGGTTCTCTCGCTTTCGTTTCACCGTGGCTTTTGCTGGGGTTGTTGTTGCTGCCGCTTCTGTGGTGGTTGTTGAAATTGACCCCGCCGGCCCCAAAAAACCAGCGATTTGCTGCGATACGATTGCTATTTGGCCTGGAGAATCAAGAGAAAACACCGGCAAGCGCGCCTTGGTGGCTGGTTCTTATTCGCCTGGCAGCAATGGGCTTTTTGATTTTGGGTCTCGCGCAACCGCTGATCAATCCGGACAAGGCATTGCCCGGTAGTGGCCCGGTTTTGTTGGTGGTCGATAATGGTTGGGCGTCGGCGCGCAGCTGGTCGGCCCGGCACGCGAATTTGCAGGGCATCGTTGCCCAGGCGGACCGGGAAGGGCGAACCATCGTAGTGTTGGCAACGGCCCCCAGTGAAGCCGGAAAGCCGCCGCAGCATTCGGGCGTTTTGCGGGCCGCCGATGCCAAAGGCCTCATCGACATACTGAAGCCGCTGCCATGGCCCGTAGATCGCAAAGGGGCGATTGCTTCTTTAAAGGATTTCAAGCCCGATGGTTCCGTCTCCGCGATTTGGATGAGCAATGGGCTCCATGACAAGCATGTTCCTGCGTTAGCGCAAATGCTTCAGAGACTGGGGTCGTTGCGCGTTATAGAACCCAGTGTGGCGCAATTACCGTATAAGCTTTTGCCGCCATCGGTCGGTAGCTCGGAATTGGTTGTGTCGGTTGAACGGGTCGCAACGCCGCGACCCAGTCGGGTAACACTTCGGGCCAGTACAGGCGACAACCGTCAAATTGCCCAGACAGAAGTCGTTTTCCGTCCCAATAAAAATGTCGCTAAGGCGGTCATAAAAATTCCTGTGGAAATGCGAAATAAGGTCGACCGTATCGATTTGCTCGGCTCGCATGGGGCCGCTGCGGTCATTTTAATGGATAGCCGTTGGCAACGGCGTCCGGTTGGATTGGCGTCGGTATCGCTACGTGACGCTGAGGTCTCGTTCTTGTCGGACCAATATTACATCCAAAAGGCACTCGAGCCGTTCAGTGACATTATCGTCGGAAAAATAGAACAATTGTTAGGATCGGGCCGCGCCGTCATCGTCGTGCCGGATAGCTACCCTATTTCGCCGCCCGAAATTAAAGCGTTGGGAGAATGGGTAAAAGGCGGTGGCATGGTGTTGCGGTTTGCCGGCGCGCGCCTCGCCCGGAGCACGCAGGATAAATTCGTTCCCGTGCCCTTGCGCCGTGGCGGACGTATTTTAGGGGGCGCCATGCGGTGGTCTAAACCCGCGACGTTGGCGCAATTTGGCCGCAAGAGCCCTTTTTACGGTTTGAAGCCAACCGGTGAAATCACCATATTGCGCCAAGTATTGGCGCGGCCGTCGCTAGATCTTGGAGAGAAGACATGGGCCCGGCTGAGCGATGGCACACCCTTGGTGACAGCAGACCGTCGCGGGAAGGGCTGGCTCGTTTTGGTACACACTACAGCCGGTATAAGATGGTCCACATTACCGTTGTCGGGGCTTTTCGTCGAAATGCTGAGACGAATTGTTTCCGTAAGCAAAGGCGTTGCCGGTAACACCGCATCCGGTGCACCGTTGGCGCCGGTTTCGTCGCTGGATGGATTCGGTAGTTTGGTTTCTCCGACACCGGTCGCCCAGTCGATAAAGCCAAGTGAATTGGAGAGAAAGCCGGTGGGGCCAACCACGCCGCCAGGCTATTACGGCGCTGGCGATTACCGCCGGGCTCTTAACCTGTCCCCAAGCCTCGCCTCTTTAAAGAGGATGGAAGGCCTGCCAAGTGGGGTGGATCGCGGTGCCTTTAGGAGCCATTCCGTTTGGGATTTGAAACCGTGGCTATTGCTAATCGCTCTTTTGTTGCTGGTGGCGGACGGCGCCATTGCCCTGATCATGCGGGGCCTGATGCCGGGCTTCGGGTTTATGGCACGGCGATTGAGGGAGACAGGACGCAACGTGGTTCCGTTAATTCTGATTATTTGCTTCTTTGGGTTTGCGTTTGATGCGAGGGCACAGGACGCGGGGCCGAATGACGCATTTGTGCTTAAAGCAGTACGCGGTACGCATTTGGCGTATGTGACGACCGGTGACCCGGAGGTCGACCTCGTTAGTCATGCCGGGTTACGGGGTTTAAGCAACGTGCTGGCAGCACGAACCGCTGTGGAGCCTGGTGATCCTATCGCCGTCGATGTGGAACGGGATGATTTATCACTCTTTCCAATACTGTACTGGCCTATATCGGTATCGCAGACTCCGCTCAGTGAAAAAGCCATAGAGCGGGTCAACCGGTTTATGGCGACCGGTGGCACGATTTTGTTTGATACGCGCGATCAAAATCTGGGTGGCGGAAATTCGGCGAATAGGCAGATGCTGCGCGTTCTTGCACGTGGATTAAGCCTGCCGCCGTTGGAGCCGGTTCCCGATGGGCACGTTCTTACTAAGTCTTTTTATTTACTGGTCGATTTTCCGGGGCGTTGGGATGGTGGATTGCTCTGGGTGGAACGTGGCGGTTCCGCCGAACGCGATCAGGTTTCCCGCGTCATTACCGGCAGTAACAGCTGGGCGGCGGCATGGGCTGTGGATAGCGCTGGGCGTCCTCAATTTGCCGTGGTCCCCGGGGGTGAAGCACAGCGCGAAGCGGCGTTCCGGTTTGGCGTGAATTTGGTGATGTATGTCATGACCGGGAACTACAAATCAGACCAGGTCCATGCGAAGCATATTTTAGAGCGGGTGGGAGAATAATTATGACGTCTCTATCTGTAAGTTTTTCTCCCCTCCTACCGCTCACACTTATGATCATTGCCGGCGTTCTCGCGGGCGTGGTTATGATGTTTGGCATTGCGTTGCGTGCCACCGGCGCTTGGTTCCGAGCGTTAGCGTTGACCCTTTTGTTTCTCACTTTGCTTAACCCGGCGGTTGTGCAGGAAGAACGGGAAGCGTTAAAGGATGTGGCCGTTATTGTGATAGACTCGACGCCCAGCACCGAGATCGCGGGCCGGCAAAATCAAATTACCGAGGCGGCCGCGAAAATTGAACAGCAGATCCGCAAGCTGAAAAGATCTCTGGATCTGAGAATAGTGCGCGTACATCAGAAATCTATTTCCGAGGCGGCCGGCGGTAGCAAGCTGATAGGCCCCCTGCAGCGGGCTCTGAGTGATGTTCCGGCGAGGCGCGTCGCTGGGGCGATCTTTTTGACCGATGGTCAGGTCCATGATGCACCGTCAGAACCGGCAAAGGCATTATTGCCGAGACCCTTGCATGTTTTGTTGGCGGGGAAACCTAACGCGCCGGACCGGCGACTGACCATCAAATCTTCGCCTTCTTTCGGGCTGGTATCCAAGGAACACGCGATGGTTATTCGGGTCGACGAGCAATTGTCCGGAACCGGCAAAGGCGAAAAAGACGTGCGGGTTATTTTGCGCCGTGATGGGGGCGATGATGAGGAGCGGCTTGTACCGGTTGGACGCGACTATCATTTACCGTTCAAGTTAGAACATGCGGGCCCGACCGTGTTCGAACTTGAGGTCGCGCCGGGCAAGGAAGAGTTGACCATTAACAATAACCGGGCGGTGGTTGCTGTAAATGGCGTGCGGGATAGGCTGCGCGTACTGTTGGTTTCCGGTGAGCCGTATGCGGGTGAGCGTACCTGGCGCAATTTGTTAAAGTCCGATCCGTCTGTCGATTTGGTGCATTTTACGATTTTACGACCGCCGGATAAAAACGATGCGACGCCCATCAACGAGCTTTCGCTTATATCATTTCCGGTCCGCGAACTTTTTAAAGAGAAACTTAAGGAATTCGACCTGGTGGTGTTCGACCGGTATCGCCGCCGGAACGTGTTGCCGCGGGTTTTTCTCGGCAATATTGTCCGCTACGTTCGAAAAGGCGGCGCTTTTCTGGTGGCGAACGGACCGGCTTACGCAACGACAAGCTATAGCCTCCATCACAGTCCGCTTCGCCGAATGTTGCCGGGCAGGCCATTGGGTACGGTTATTGATCGTGGCTTCCGTCCAAAAGTAACGGCGACCGGTTTGCGCCATCCGGTCACTGCGGAATTACCCGCGGGACCAGAGAGCAACGCCAAGAAGACAGCCAGCTGGGGCCGATGGTTTCGCGTGGTCGAGGTGGAAAAGGTGCGGGGCCGGACCGTGATGACCGGTGCTAGCGATAGGCCTTTGTTGATTCTGAATCGATTTGGTAAGGGCCGGACCGCGCAATTGTCCAGTGATCAAATATGGTTATGGGCCCGAGGCTTCGAAGGGGGCGGTCCGCAAGCCGAACTTTTGCGGCGTATGGCCCATTGGCTTATGAAGGAACCGGCGCTGGAGGAAAACGCGCTGAAGGCGCTGGTGGTCGGTGATACATTGCATATTGAGCGCAGAAGCATCGAACCTGGAAAGTATACGGTAAAAATCTCAGCCCCGGACGGCAGTGTAAAGCAACAAACGTTGCGTGAGGAAAAGGGTGGTCGTTATACCGCCGCGGTCCCGGTTGATAAAGTGGGTTTGTATAGGATTTCCGAAAATAACCGTGTTGTGATGGCTGCTGCTGGGCCACTTAATCCGCTTGAGATTGCCGACGTCCAGGCAACAGAGAAGCCGCTGTTACCGCTTGCAAAGGCGACCGGTGGCACTGTGCGGTGGTTGGCGGATGCCGGCCACGATATTCGTCTTATTCCTGCCGGTCGAAAGCCGTATGGCCGTAGTTGGTTGGGTCTGGTTTCTAACGAAAATTATGTGGTGACGGGTATAAAGCTCACGCCGCTTTTACCTGGCCTTGCCGCATTACTCTTAGTTATGGCGGCGATGGCAATCGCCTGGCGCCGTGAAGGCGCCTAAAGCAAATTGCCGCGAAGGCGGTTAAGGCTAGTCGCCGTGAAAGCTCTTAAACCAAATCGCCGGATTAATGCTTAATACTGAAGGCCTATACAGGCGGCGGGTACTGCACGCTGATTTTATTTTATGAAGGCAAAAGAAAACCGCCGGTCCAGGGGTATGGACCGGCGGTGTATTAGTTAGACAGGTGCCCTATTTTTGGTAAATAACGATACCGCCCCGCTTGCCCGTAAATAGACCCGGACCTTCGGTTTCTTTCCAGCTTTCGTCTTCCATCACTCCTGGTTCCACCCACGCACATCCCGCCATAAATGTAGGGAGCGCGATGACAACCAGTGCAATTTTGATCCAGCTACGTATCATCCTATACCGACACCTTTTAGCTTTGGTTAGACGCAATTAGAACCGCGCCCGGAAGCCCATGACAAAGGCTTGCAGTGCGTTATAATCGGCGTCTGTACCATTCGTGCCACCAGCAGCATCGATATCAAGCGTCGCGTGACGGTAGCCAATATAGGCGTCCGTACCCGTGCTCTTGATTTGCTGCACAATGGTGAAGCCATGAATTCGAGCAACGTCGCCTTCGCTCTGGTTGTTGACGGTTTGATTGTAACCATACTTGAAGCGGGTTTCGCCAAGTTCAAAGAACTTTGCGCGATACCAAATGGCAGCCCACCAGAAATATGGGTTTTTGCCGTCACCAGCGTTGTTGACGTTTACAGCTTTGTCCCTATCGTTGGTACCAGCTGCAGCGCTAACACCGATGCCCCAAGGGGACTGAACGGAGACAGAACCGTTAACCAGGCTGATTTCCGTATCGGTTGCCGTCGAGCCAGCTTGGACTTCACCAGGGAAGGCTCCCTGTTTGGCATGGCTGTAGTTGACCGCACCCTTGATCTTCATGCCAGCAACTTTGCCTTTATACCAAAGAGCAAATTCGTAGCCGTCTTGATCAATGAGACCTGCACGGAACTGGAAGCCATAGATGCTGGGCGAATCGTAACGAATACGGCTCGACCGGCTGGTGGCGTCCATGTTCGTGAACTTGCGGTTGATACGTTGGGTGCCGCGG
>Ga0055584_100001529_pt1 | contig 22736 bp, 19 predicted proteins | sample OSDHelmetaG_FD_58716 | JGI IMG/M metagenome (GOLD analysis project Ga0055584, IMG submission 58716) | Pelagic marine sediment microbial communities from the LTER site Helgoland, North Sea, for post-phytoplankton bloom and carbon turnover... | ecosystem: Environmental > Aquatic > Marine >...
ATGTGACATGTGTAATGTGACATGTGTAATGTAGTGGCGCTGGGTCGTTTCTAAGGAGCGTACTGATGGAACCCAACTTGGAACTGGCGGAGCCAGCAAGCCACGATGGCGCCAGGTCTGCGATCGCAATCCGTACGCTATTTGTGCGGCGCCTCGGTGGCCGTGATGAATTCCCGCGTGAGCGATTCGCACGATTTGCGCTCATGTCGGCACGAGCGCTTCGATCTACAGCACATAACGCGCGCCAAGTCCGGCGCGCTATTGCGCAACGTTCGGAGGTTTTCCGAATCAGCAAACGCAGTGGTTTTGAACTGGTTGCGAGCCTGCGCCCAGAACTGATCTCCAACGATCACGATTGGCGCGCTATCTTCGCCGGGCTGCGTGAGCACGGTGCGCATCACGCGGACTTGTGCGAAGAAGCAATTGCCGCCTATTTGCGCTACCTAGATTCGCGCTATCGAGCGTTGACCGAACTTGCGCTGCACGCATCAGGCCCGGCGATGAGTGATCCGGCGCGAGCTGATCGACACGGCTTTGCTGGGCGCTATCGCAGTGGCGACCAAAACGGCCTGACTAGGGCCAATTTGTGAGTGCTGACTCTCCACGTTTCGTCAGCCGTCTGAGTCGTGACACTATAGCGCTGATACTAGCCGGCGGACGCGGCTCTCGCTTGCATGAACTGACGCGCTGGCGCGCCAAGCCGGCGATGTTTTTCGGTGGTAAATTCCGCATCATCGACTCTCCACTATCAAATTGTGTCAATTCGACTATCCGCAGAATTGGCGTGTTAACGCAGTATCGCGCGCACCACTCATTCGACATCTGGTCAACGGTTGGTCAATGCTGAACCCGAACCTGGACGAGTTTGTCGAGGTGTTACCTGTTTCGCAACAAATGACCTCGAGTGCGTGGTACCAAGGGACCGCTGATGCGGTGTACCAAAACATCGATATTATCGAGAGCCATCGGCCAAACTACGTGGTGATTTTGGCGGGCCACCACGTCTATAAAATAGACTATGGCTTAATGCTGGCGGAGCACGTGCGCAGCGGCGCGCAGATGACTGTCGCATGTGTTGAGGTTTCACTTGAGCTAGCCAGTGCTTTTGGCGTCATGGCGGTTGATGAAAATTTGCGCGTCAACGAATTCGCCGAGAAGCCAGTCGATCCCAAACCCATACCCGGAGACCCCGGCAAGGCGCTTGCGTCGATGGGCATATATGTATTCGATGCAGACTTTTTGATCCATGAGTTGCACGTCGACGCGGTGCAGCCAGACTCTACCCACGACTTTGGCCACGACATCATTCCGCGCCTGATTGATCGCGCCCATGTGCAAGCGTATCGTTTTCGTCATCCGGTGACTGGTAACCAAGCGTATTGGCGTGATGTTGGGACTATTGATTCATTTTGGAAGGCCAACTTGGAGCTGCTCGCGGAAGCGCCGGACCTCGACTTGTATGACCAGCAGTGGCCAATTCTAACGCATCAGTTGCAGCTGCCACCGGCGCGTTTCTTGACCAACGCTGATGACCATAACGCAAGTGTGACGGAATCGATGGGCGCTTGCGTGATAGATGGTGCGCATTTGAGCCGAGCCTTGCTGTTTTCGAACGTGAGCGTTGGTGCTGAAAGTATTGTTGATGCGAGCGTAGTTTTGCCGGACACCGAGATCGGTAAGGGCTGTTTGGTGCGCAACGCGGTGCTCGATCGTGGCTGTACGATCCCCGCTAATATGCAAATTGGCGTAGATAGAAATGATGATATACGTAGGTTTCGGGTTAGCGACGGTGGCGTAGTGTTAGTGACACCGCAGATGCTGGAACACCTGCATGGGGGCAGCCTGAGTGAGTGAAGTACTTGAGCGTGCGTGGCGCTCGGTAGAGGAGCTAGCGCACGCGCCGCCCGATATGCGCAGATCGTTCAGCGCTGACCCACAGCGTTTCGAACGCTACAGTTTGACCGTCGGCCCGTGGTTTCTCGATTATTCCAAGAATCAAATTGATCAAACGACACTGGATGCGCTGCTAAATCTCGCGCGCGCGGCCGAAGTACCGAGCGCACGCGACGCCATGTTTGCCGGGCAAGCGATAAACTCGACTGAAGGCAGAGCGGTGGCGCATTGGGCGCTGCGTGATCGCAATGCGAGCGCCTTGTGGGTTAATGGTGAAGACGTGCATGGCGATGTTGCGCTGGTGCGCGCGCAGATGCGCCGCTTTAGCGATTCCATACGCGATGGTACTTGGCGCGGCCACTCGGGCGCCGCGATTACTGACGTGGTAAATATCGGCATCGGCGGCTCTGATCTGGGCCCGCTGATGGTATGTGAAAGCTTGCGCGGATATGCGCGTGCGGACCTCAACGCGCATTTTGTTTCAAACGTTGATGCCACCCATCTGCGCGAGACTTTAAAGCGCCTGGATCCGGCAACCACGGTTTTTATCATCGCGTCGAAAACCTTCACTACTCAGGACACGCTACGCAATGCGCATACCGCACGCGCATGGTTAGTCGCGGACTTGGGTAGCGAAGCTGCAGTTGCGCGGCATTTTGTCGCGGTCTCGACCAACGCACAGGGTGTGCGTGAGTTCGGCATAGATCCGCAGAGTATGTTCGGCTTCTGGGATTGGGTCGGCGGGCGCTATTCCTTGTGGAGCGCCGTTGGCCTTCCGATCGCGTGTTTTGTCGGCATGGACCGTTTTGAGCAACTGCTGGACGGCGCTTGTTTGATGGACACGCACTTCAAGACTGCGCCATTAGCTATGAACATGCCGGTGCTGCTGGGCGTGCTGGGAGTCTGGTATCAAAATGGTTTGGGTGCGCAGAGTTACGCTGTGCTGCCTTATGACCAGTATTTACATCGCCTGCCAGCGCATTTGCAGCAGGTCGACATGGAGAGTAACGGTAAGAGCGTTCGCAAAGATGGCAGCGCTGTGATTGGCGCCAGTGGACCGATCGTGTGGGGTGAGCCTGGAACCAACGGGCAACACGCGTTTTATCAATTGCTGCATCAAGGGACTCGGCTCATTCCAGTCGATTTAATCGTCGCTGCCAACGGCCTACACGATGACGAGCACCACCGAATCCTACTGGCTAACTGCCTTGCCCAGTCGGAAGCATTGATGCAAGGTAAAGACGTACGAACGGTGCGTGAAGAATTGTCAGATCTCGCTCCTGAGCGGCAAGATGAGTTGACGCCGCACAAAGTGTTCGCGGGTAACCGACCAAGTAACACCTTGCTGTGCGAGCGACTTGATGCGTTTGCATTGGGCGCGCTGATCGCGCTCTATGAGCATAAAGTGTTTGTCCAGGGCGCCATTTTCGGCGTGAATTCGTTCGATCAGTGGGGTGTCGAACTTGGCAAACAACTCGCGCGGCGCATCGAGCCAGAGTTGCTGGCGGGTGCGCAATCGGAACACGACGGCTCAACCCGCGGCCTGATCGAGAAAATTCGTTCGTTACGAAACTTTGCTTGATGTATTTTATGCGCCCTTAAGCTGCAGCCTCGTCGTTGCGGCAACCAAATCGCTTACCCGTCTAGATCAAGAGAAACTCTTTCCTATGTGGTTCAAGAACCTGCGGATGTACCGCTTTTTACGCCCATTCGAGCTCGATGCAGAAACTTTGGAAACGAAACTCGATGCGCAACGCTTTTCTGAGTGTGGACGCCTGCAAGAATCGAGTTTCGGTTTTGTTGCTCCCGCTGGCGAAGCCCAAGCACCATTGGTACATGCGACCAACGGTTTTTTGCTTGTTTGCGGGTGTCGCGAGGAGAAATTACTGCCCGCGAGCGTCGTACGTGAAGCCGCCGCCGAGCGCATTGATGCGATGGAGTCTGACAGAGGCTTGAAGGTGCCCAAGCGTGAGCGCGATCGAATTAACGACGATGTACGCTTTGAGCTGCTGCCGCGCGCGTTTACCCGCAGCCAGAAGACCTTCGCATTCGTTGATCCGCAAGATGGCTACCTTTACATCGACGCGGCTACCGATGCGCGCGCCGACGAATTTATGGATGCGCTACATGAAGCTCTAGGGGAGCTGCCGCTCACATTTCCACTGACCCACGAACGGCCTGCTGCGGTTATGACTCAGTGGCTCGCTGACGGGCATGCGGCAGCTGAGTTCGAGGTCGAAGATGATTGCGAGCTGCGCTTGCCGGGCGAGGGTGGGGCGATTGTGCGCTGCCGCAATCAGGACCTTGCTAGTCGCGAGATCCATGTACACCTTGAAGCTGGCAAAGAAGTGATTCGCCTCGGGCTTGTGTATGGGGAACGCATCCGTTTCTTGTTGGATGAGAAGCTGGTCGTGCGGCGCCTGCGCTTCTTGGAGTTAATTCAAGATGAAGCGAATGACGCCACTGTCGATAGCCCGGCGGCGAGACTCGACGCCGATTTTGCGGTGATGAGCCTTGAGCTACGCGCGTTCGTGCGCCAGCTGTTAACAGCGTTTGGCGGTGAAGACAAAGAAGCGATGGGGCTCAACGCCTAGGCCTTGCTGCGGCTCGACGAATAAACGCTTGCCGGGCTCGGTGTGGGTGACAGTTTGCGGAACTAACCTGGCGTGTTGTTTGCCAGAGTATAGGCACGGCGCAGTTGCGCCGAAGCAACCCAAAATTTAGATCGGAGGTACTTGATGCGAAGTATGGCGACGAAGTGGTGTGCAATTTTCGCCGTGGTTGTCGGCGTTTCGAGTCTTGCTGGCTGTAGCGCTGTGAGTCTAGTTTATGGCCAAGCCAGTTGGTTGGTAGGTGACTATCTAGCCGCTTTGGCCGATCTCGACCAGGCTCAGCACAACGCATTGGTCAAGCAAATGGAGTCCGTGCACCAATGGCATCGACGCTCCGAGCTGCCGGAATATGCTGGCTTGCTTAACGACGCGATTAGCGCGCTTGATGGTGGCCTTACCATGGAGGAAACGCAGGCGCTGTACGGGCGCGGTCTGACGCACTACCAGCGCTTATTAGGCAAGGTCAGCGCGGGCATCGCGCCGGTCTACGTCAATTTGCGCGCTGAGCAGATCGTGACGCTGGAAGATAATCTCAACGAGCGAGACGCTGATTTTAAAGAGCAGTACGCCTCTACAGACTTAAGTGAACGCAAGGAAAAACGTCGCGAGCGAATTTTGGAAAGGGTCGAGAACGTTATCGATGACTTGAGCGACGCGCAAAAAGCAATGTTGGCGACGAAAAGTGACGCTTTTCCGGATTCTGGGCCACTTTGGTACGACTACAGGGTGGTACAACAAATTCGATTTCTAGCTTTGCTCAAAGAAAAGCGTGACGCTGGTACGATAAGGCAACACCTGCAAGCTTGGCTGGTTGATGGCACTGGCCGTGGTGAGCGACTGACACAATACAGTGCCAAGTTAAAGCACCAAATCTCAGATTTGATCGTGTCTATCGTAGAGTCCTTGGACGCCTCCCAGCGCCGCACCCTGATCCAGCAACTGACAGAGTATCGGGATCTAGTTGTCGAACTGTCGCGCGAGACCAAGGCCTAGTTGAGTGTTCGAGTTTGTTTGTGGGCGCCCTGAGTAACGTCCTGCGTAATAAGGGCATATGTGCAGGTGTGGTCGGTGTCGACTGCGCTTGATATTTTTCCGTAGCAATGCGGTTAATTTTGCGGCGTGAAGGCGGCGCGCTTGCTGGCTTAAAGAACACAGGAGTGGCTCGGGGCGGGCCAAGGTAGTGCTCGCGTGCGGTGGTTGCGACTGCAGGCTTGGCACACTCCGATTTCTTCCGCTTCAATGCCTGCGATACACTTCGCTATAAAATTTGTGCCGCGTCGTCGCCAAGCCTTGGCGTGCTACGTTCGTCGGCCAACAATTTCAGGAGTTAACGATGAATGTCTGGCTGCGCGCGCTCAGTCTTGTAGCACTAGGCCTCGGCCTCGTATCGACCGCATCTGCAACCGAAGAGCGTACCTTATTCAAGCTCAACGGCCTGGACTTCAACGAGTCCGATCTCAGCCCCGAACTGCGCCAGCGCGTGTTCGACGTGTACGCTCGTTATCATGACCAAGTTAGCGAGATTATTCGTGATGCCGCGTTTGAACTTCACGTTGAAGACTTGGCTACAAAAAGCGCACGTTCAAGCGCCGCGGTACGCGCCGAACTATTGGCGGGAGTCGCTGTTGCGGATGCGGAGATCCGCACCTTCTACGACAGCAATCGCCAACGTATCCAGATGCCTTTTGAACAGGTTCGTGGCCAAATTCGGCAATATCTAGCCGGCCAAAAGCAAGAGCAGGCGCGCGCTGGCGTAGCGGCGCAGTTGGTCTCGGATGGCACATTGAAACACGCGCTATCGGCGCCGAACGCACCGCTGGTTAAAATCAATCTGGAGGGTTTCCCGCACAAGGGGCCCAAGGATGCGCCGGTGACAATTGTGGAGTTTGCCGATTACCAGTGCCCGCATTGCAAGGCGGCGGCACCAACGGTAAAAGATATGTTGCGGCGTTTTCCTAGCAAGGTGAAATTGGTGTTTGTTGATTTTCCGATCAACCCGAGCGGCATTTCACGATTGGTTGCGAAAGGCGGCGTGTGTGCCAATTCACAAGGACGATTTTGGGACTATCACGACTTGGCATTTGCTCGGCAAAGTAGTTTGACGGCATCCGCCCCTGAGTCCCTTGCGACAGAACTCGGGCTCGATATGGATGGATTCAAGCGTTGCTATGGCTCACAAGAGTCCGAGCTGCCGGTGGCGAAAGCAGAAGCAGAAGCTGCGCGTGTTGGTATCAGCAGCACGCCAACTCTGTATGTCAACGGACAACGCGTACGAGTGACCCGGTCGATGGCAGTTGATTTGGATGCGGCGGTGCAAAAAGCGCTGGCAAAGTCCGGCAACTAGAGGCGTCGTAGACCGATGCCATACGCGCGCGAATTATCGGTCAGTTGGGGGGATTCTGATCCTTTCGGCCTAGCCTATTTTCCTTGCATGCTGGCTTGGTTTAACGATACCGAGCATGAGCTTTTTCGCGAGCTCGGTTATCCCATTGACCAAATGATCGCTTCAGATCGCACTACCTTCGTGATGGGCGAGCTTGGTTTTCGTTTTACCGGACCGGCTGCCTATGGCGACCGGGTGACCATGTGGATAGAAATCGAGGCGCTGCGTGAGCGCACATTGTTGTGGAATTGTTACGCCCGTCGTAGTGATAACGATGCGCCCGTTATGCAAGGCACAGCGACGCGCGTGTATGCACACATCGGTGCGCAGGGTGCCTTGTCGTCCGCGGTAATTCCAGCGCAGATGCGGGCTGCTTTATTGCGCTCTAGCGCTGCTGAGAAGGGCACGCCAAACCCAACAACTTGCTGAGTCTCGCGGCGGTAGCCAGCTTATGCATGTAGAAACACAAATCAGACACCGGGGGAACAATGACGGAACCGCAACCACAGTGGCCAAAATCTGATTGGGTCATCACCAAGCTGATTCGAAAGTTCGCCGAAGAACGTGGCGATCGTGCATTCATACAATTTGAAGATGGTAAGCCGTACACCTTCGCGGACGCCGAGCGTATGACCAATAAACTCGGTCGCGCGTTCCAACAAATTGGTGTTGGCTTTGGTGACAAGGTCGCACTGATGCTGCATAACCGCATGGAGTATCTGTGGACGTGGTTCGGTCTGAATCGCATTGGCGCTGTGCCAGTGGTCGTGAACACCGCATACAAAGGCTCGTTCTTAACGCATGTGCTTACCAATGTTGAAGCGCGCATCGCGGTTGTGGAGCCAGAATTTTTACCGTGGCTTGCAGAGATCGAGGACACGATCCCGGCTTTGGAAATCATCTACGTTCCCGGTGATGTATTCGCTGGTGCGCACATTCCAGAGTTTAAACGCCTCGTTGTAAAGTCATTCGATGAGCTTCTACAAGCTGACGACGCACCTATTGATATCGATGTAACTTATCGCGATATCGGCATGATAATGTTCACATCGGGAACGACTGGCCCGTCCAAAGGCGTGCTAATGCCGCATGGACATTTGTTCCTGTTCGCATTCTCTATGCAATCGCATATGCGCCTTGATGAGCATGATCGATATTATATTTGCATGCCTTTGTTCCATGCGCAGGGCAGCCTGATGCAGTTTTATGCGAGCTTCTTGGGTGGCGGTACCGCCGTGCTTGTAAAGCAGTTTCGGGCAAGCTCCTGGATTGACGATATCTGCAAATACCAAGCGACTGTTTCGAACACGCTTGGTGTGATGAGTGATTTTATTCTGCGCCAGCCGGCGGCGCCAAGCGACCGCGACAATAGACTCAGATTATTATGCGCAGTACCGGTAGTGGAGGAGACATTACAGGCATTCCGAGATCGATTTGGCGTACCAAAATTCAACGAATTGTTTGGTATGACGGAATGCAATATCCCTGTGTGTCGTCCGCTCGATGCGCCTGATGAGCCCGGTTGTTCTGGCAAGGTTTGGGATGAATATTTCGAAGTCATTGTGGCCAATCCCGAAACTGACGAAGCCTTACCGATAGGTGAAGTCGGGGAGATTTTAGTCCGCCCTAAAGAACCATTTTGTTTTATGCAGGGTTACAACGCTATGCCCGAGCGCACCGTCGAAACGTGGCGCAACTTTTGGTTTCACACTGGCGACGCCGGCCGCTTAGATGAGCGTGGCTTTCTTTGGTATATCGATCGGATCAAAGATACGATTCGCCGTCGCGGCGAAAACATTTCTTCATATGAAGTTGAGGCAGTTCTGCTGGAGTATCCAGGTATTGCCGAGGCCGCAGCAGTGGCGGTTAAGGCAGACGAGGGCGGTGAGGATGAGGTTCTCGCGTGCATGATTCTCGAGCCCGGAGTGGCGACGCCAGATCCGGGTGCGATCCTGGATCATTGTGTTAAGCGTATGCCGTACTTTGCAGTGCCGCGCTATCTAGAATATGTTGCGGAAATTCCGAAAACCCCATCGCAAAAGATTCAAAAGAACAAATTGCGCGACCGTGGGCTTAGCGCCGCCACTTGGGACCGAGAAGTTGCTGGCTATAAGGTCCGTAGAATTTAAGCCATAAGTACAATTGTTCAGGCACCAGCAACAGCGTCACGCTCGCGAGCCCTGCTCGCTTAGCGTCCGTTCCAATTGGGTGCGCGTTTTTCTGCAAAAGCGCGTGGCCCTTCGACATAGTCTTCTGTCGTTAGCATGCGCGCGTTTATTGGAAAGGTGGACACGAGTGCGCTATCCAATGATCCTGCAAGTCCGGTCACCGACGCTTCTTTGGATGCTTGCACGGACAGCGGCGCGCCTTTAATAATCTCCTTAGCCCAGTCATGAGCGGTTTGTAGCAGCTGTGATGGCGCTACGACCTCGTTGGCCATACCGTAGTGCAGCGCATCGGCAGCGCTTAAGCGCTTGCCCGCAAGGATAACGCCCATCGCGATGTGATACGGGATCTGGCGCGGTAAGCGGTGCACGCCGCCAGCGCCAGCCATCAAACCAACGCGTGGTTCTGGTAGACCAAAAGAGGCGTTCTCGGCGGCAATGACAATGTCACACGACAGCACGATCTCGAAGCCACCACCGAGTGCGAAGCCATTGACCGCTGCGATGATTGGTTTGAAACATTGAGTGCGTAGGTGCAGACCACCAAAGCCACCTTTGGCCTCGCGTCTCAGTTCGCGTACCTTCTCGCCGCCATTTTCTGCTTGCCATTTCAGGTCATTGCCAGCGCAAAAGGCTTTTTCACCGGCGCCAGTGACTATCGCGACCCATTGATCCGGGTCTTCTTGAAAGGCATCGAATGCCTTGCTCATTTCGATTGTCGCGTATGGATGCAATGCGTTCATGCGCTCCGGGCGATTGATTGTTACTGTCGTGATATGGTCGCTTTGTTCAACGATTATAAATTCATAGCTCATGTTGCGATTCCCTTTCGATGCGAAAAACACAGCCGCATAGTCGCAGACTTGAAGCGACACGCGTTAGATCAGTTCGTAACAGGAGTCATTGATGTCTTTGTCCGCTCTTAAACAAGTTCGCGGTCGCGCAGACGAGCTGCAAAAACTCGCTGACTTATGGGAACGGATCGGGCAGGCCTCACCGCGTAGTAGCCTGAAAGTGCACCAAGGTTTGGCCGCACGCTTCTTGTCACTCGGCGAACCGTTGCTTGCCTATGACGTGACCCAAGCGGCGCGAACTCACTGGCGTAAAGATCCAAAACTGCGCCAACAGCAAGCACTGGCCTTGTCGCGCTCAGGCGATCTGCAGGCGGCACGCGGGTCGCTGGAAGCGCTGGCCGCGCAAGGCCACGATGATGAAGAAACACTGGGTATTCTCGGTGGGGTTTATAAGTCGCTTTCGGACCGGGATGTCGCGGCTAGCAATCACTGGATGCAATTGGCGCGCAGGAGTTATGAGAACGCTTTTAAGGGGGCTTCAGCAGGTGTGCCGCTGTACTCTGCAATCAACTGCGCGGCCACGGCATTGCTTAGCGATGAGCGTCGCGCAGCTTTAAAGTGGGCACGCCTTGCGACCTCGTTGTGTGAACAGCAATTGGCCAGCGATGCGCAAGCGGGACGCAGCCCTGACTACTGGGCGCTCGCGTCGCTCGGCGAGTCCTTGCTCATTCGCGGGCAAACTGCGGCGGCCTTGTCGAGTTATGCGCAAGCCGCAGCCGCGGCCCCAGGTGAGTTCGCCCAGCATCTTGCCACTCGCCGTCAGGCGGTGCGTTTGGCTCGCTATATGCAGCTAGATTCAGCACCGTTCACGGAAGTGTTCCCGATGCCGGCTATTGTGGTTTTCGCAGGCCACATGGTAGACCATTCGGAGCGCATCCAAACGCCGAGGTTTCCGCCTGAATTGATTCCGGCAGTGCGTCGCGCAATCCGCGCAGAACTGACCAAAATTGGGCCCGTGATCGGCTATGCGTCTGGTGCCAATGGTTGCGATCTGTTGTTTCTTGATGAGGTCATAAAGGCCGGCGGCCAAACTTATCTGGTGTTGCCATTTGATGAGCGCGGTTTTCGTGCGCGCAGCGTTGACGGTTTTCCGGGTATGAATTGGGACTGGCACTTTAAGCGTGCTGCTGCGCGCGCAACCGAGTTGATCACGGTCGCACCCAATCAACTGCTGGAAGGCGGCACTAGTTACTTGTATGCAACCCAGGTGTTGCGAGGCTTGGCGCAAGCGCATGCGATCCGCACTGATGCACGCTTGGAGGGCCTCGCGGTATTCGATGGTAAAACAGGCGACGGCAGTGGCGGTACCGCAACCATCGTTAATGTTTGGGCTGAGCTTGCGAGGCGTGGCCGCAAACGCAATCAAGCAGCGATGGACTTGCATGTAATTGATATCGACGCCTTGCGCGATGGTACGCGTGAGCGCTGGGCCAATACGGTTGCGCCGAATATTCGCTTACCAGCGGCTCGTAAGCTAAGCGGTGGCGGTGATCCGATGGAGATCCGTTCCATGATGTTTGGTGACGTCAAAGGTTTCGGTGGCTTACATGAAGAGTATATGCCGCTGTTCGTGCGAGAGTTCTTGGGCCTGGTTGCAGAGGTTGATCGGACTACGCGCAAATCTAGGCGCGCAGTAGTGCGCAACACCTGGGGTGATGGCTTGTATTTTGTGTTCGAAAAAGTCCGCGATGCAGGCCTGTTCGCATTGGAGTTGCATGAGCGGGTGGTTTCCACTGATTGGGTTAAGCTCGGTTTCCCGCATCAATTGCAGTTGCGCCTAGGTATGCATATGGGCCCGGTTTACCCATGTCATGAGCCGGTCACGAATACCATGACATGCACCGGCACGCATGTGAGCCGCGCGGCGCGTATCGAGCCGATCACGCCTCCGGGTCAGGTTTATGCGAGTCGTGAGTTTGCGGCGATGGCGCAGGTGGATAGCGTAAGTGAATTTAGCTGCAATTATGTCGGCAAAGTGGTGTTGCCAAAGAAGTCGGGCGTTATCCAGACATTTAGACTGGACCGTGCCTGAGTATCACCGCTGAGGCATCGCGCTTACATTCGCTAGCGCGGAGTCCAGTTGCTGTTGGCATCAACGCACCTAGTACGCGGCCATGATGAGGTCCGAGGCTTTCTCTCCAACCACTATCGCCGGCGCATTCGTATTACCTGATGGCATGGTTGGAAAGATCGATGCATCGGCTATGCGTAGGCCAGTGAGACCGTGCACGCGCAACTGATCATCGACCACCGTATTCGGGCCTTGCGGGCCCATGCGACAGGTGCCGATGGGGTGGTACGCTGTTTCCGCGTTGGCGCGAATCCAGGCCAGTATTTCGTCATCTGTAGTGACATTCTTGCCGGGGTCTAGCTCTGCGCCGCGCAAACTATCCAGCGCCGTTGTGTTAGCAATTTTGCGTACCAATTTAAACCCATCAACCATGGTGCGTTGATCAATCGGATCGTCGAGAAAGTTAAACAAAATTTTTGGATTCGCGCCGGGTTCGGGCGAGTCGATGTGAATTGATCCCATGCTTTCCGGACGCAGTTGGTAGATCGCCATGGTCATGCCGGGCTCGTCACGCAGTAGCCGCCGCTTGGCGTCTTTGATCGTGTAAGGCACCAAGTGCATCTGAATATCTGGCGTCGCGAGCTCGGGACGGGTCTTTAAAAAGCCCAGCACAGGCGCTGATGGCAGACTCATGAAACCCTCACGCGTCAACAGAAACTTTAGGCCTTGCCAATAACGACCTAAGCCGCCGACGCGTTCATTGTATGAAATACCGGGCTTGCTGATCTCCCATTGAATGCGTGCGTTGATGTGGTCACGCAGATTCTCACCGACTGCCGGTAGCGCGTGTTTCACTTCGATGCCGTGACTTTGCAGCAGCTCCGGCTGGCCAATACCGGATAGTTCCAATATCTGAGGGGAAGCCACGCCGCCTGCGCACACGATGACCTCCTTAGCTGCCAGCGCGGTCACGGTTTCCGCGCCATGGTGAAAACGCACACCGGTACAACGGCTACCTTCCATGATCAGATTCTGTACCAGTGCTTGGGTTTTGGTAGTCAGGTTTTTACGTCTCTGCGCGGGTTTCAAATAACAGTGCGCAGTACTCATGCGTCTGCCATTGCTAATGGTTGTTTGGGTTTTGACGATGCCCTCTTGCTCAACGCCGTTGTAGTCCGGGTTTGGCGCTATACCCAGCTCCTTGCCGGCATTGAACCAGGCGTCGTACAGCGGATTCTGGTCAGGTACTTCGGACACGCGCAGCGGCCCGCCGGTTGCACGCAATTCATCCGCACCAGATTCGAAGTGCTCCATGCGCCGGAACAGTGGTAGCAGGCTTTCGAAGCTCCATCCACGGTTGCCGAACTGCGACCATGTGTCGTAGTCAAGCGGTTGCCCACGTACAAACACCAGACCATTGATGGAACTGGAGCCGCCGAGCAACTTACCGCGCGGTACCGGAATTACGCGGTTGGCGGTGCCTGGCTCGGGCTGCGATCGGTAGCGCCAATTAGCGGCCGGGTTGTCAATCAATAGGCCGAAGCTGGCTGGCATCCAGCTATACGGATGGCTCGCCGCGCCCGCTTCCAGTAACAGCACGTTCCAGCGGCCGTTCGCGCTCAAGCGGTTAGCTAACACCGAGCCAGCGGAGCCGGCTCCCACAATCACAAAATCGTAAGTCTGTGTAGTCATCGAACCATTACTTGTAAGTTTTGCCTGGCACCATTGTAGATCACTTCGATCTGCGCGCGGCGTGTAATGGGATCGGCTAACAGCTAACGTAAAAAGTGCGTGTCACTGCGAATTGGCGCACGTGTACCATGTGCGCAGTTGCCACCGAAGCGCGTTGCGCGCGGTTGGTGTTTTCTTGTCTTAGGCCAGTCTCGGGTTGCAAGCTTGCGGCAGTTGTTGCGGGCACACACAACCCGGGCGATAGGAGCGAAGAGTGTCTGAATTGGTAAGCATGAGCGTGCAAAGTGGAATTGGCGTAATCACCGTGAACAATCCGCCGGTGAACGCTTTGAGTCCAGGTGTGCCTGAAGGCATCGTCGATTGTGTGGTCGCGGCCAACGCCGATGCAAACGTAAGTGCGATGGTATTGATCGGTGGCGGACGTAGCTTCATAGCCGGCGCCGACATTAAGCAGTTGGGTAAAGCGCGCTCCGATAAGGCCGCGACCGTGCACGCGGTGTTGGAAGATAGTCCGAAACCGATTGTGGCGGCGATCCACGGCCACGCGCTCGGCGGTGGTTTAGAGGTAGCGTTGCAATGCAACTATCGTGTGGCGGTAAGCACCGCCAAGGTAGGTTTACCGGAAGTACTTATAGGTGTGCTCCCGGGCGCCGGCGGCACCCAACGATTACCGCGTGTGGCCGGTCCCAAAGCGGCACTCGAGATGATCGTAAGCGGGCGTCATGTACTTGCTGACGAAGCGCACCAGCTCGGTATTCTCGATGCTGTGTTTGACGATGAGTCATTGGTAGACGCAGCGGTGCAGTTTGCGTTGACGATTGCCGATGTAAAGCCTGCGCCACGTGTGCGTGATCGCAACGAGCGTCTAAGCGAAGCGGGTGCCGATGGTGAGATCTTCGCCGCCATGCGCAAGAAGATCGCACGCTCAGCGCGCAACCAACGCGCCCCATACGCATGCATCGAAGCGGTGGAAGCGGCCGTGTCGATGCCCTTCGATGCGGGTATCGCCAAAGAGCGCGAATTATTCGAAGAGATCGTGAATGCCGAGGAGGCCAAGGCACTGCGCTATGCGTTCTTTTCTGAGCGTGCTGCGCGTAAGGTTCCCGGCGTGGCGCCCACCACCAGCACGCGACCCGTGCATGCCGTTGCAGTGATTGGGGCTGGCACTATGGGCGGCGGTATCGCGATGTCGTGTGCGAACGCCGGTTTGGATGTGCGCATCCTTGAGCGCGATGCCGAATCGCTAGAGCGTGGCATGCAAAAGGTGCGCGCCAATTACGAAACCAGCGTCAAACGTGGCAGCATCACCGCCGCGGAAATGGAAGCGCGTTATGGTCGTATTCAGCAAGTCACTGAATACACCGACATTGCTGATTGTGATTTCGTGATTGAAGCCGTGTTTGAGGACATGAACGTAAAACACGAGGTATTTGCGAAGCTCGATGAAGTGATGAAGCCAGGTGCGATATTGGCGACCAATAGCTCGGCCTTGAGCATTGATGGCATTGCTGCACCGACCAGTCGTGCCAGCGACGTGGTGGGGACGCACTTCTTTAGCCCTGCGAACGTGATGAAGTTGCTCGAAGTTGTGCGTGGTGAACATACCGCGCCGGATGTCATCACTACCGCGATGGAATTGGGCCGGCGCATTGGCAAAGTGCCAGCTGTGTGTGGAAATTGTTACGGTTTCCTCGCCAATCGCAGTCGCGCGCCATTCGGCATTGAGTCCGCCAGCTTGATTCTAGAAGGCGCCTCACCGGCTCAGGTCGATGCAGTGATGTTCGAGTTCGGCTATCCGGTTGGGCCATTTGTGGTCAACGATATAGCTGGCATCGATGTTGGCTACATGGTTCGTCAAACCAAACTCGCAGATGACCCAGAAAACTATCAAGCCAATCCGGTCGCCGACCGCTTGTACGAAATGGGTCGCCTGGGACAGAAAACTCAGGCAGGTTTTTATCGCTACGAGCCGGGCAGTCGTACACCGTTACCGGACCCGGAGGTTGATCGCGTGATCGATGAGGTCGCGGCCGAACAAGGCATTACCCGTGGTGACATGAGCGCTGAAGAGATCTTGCACCGCTTGCTGTTTGCCTCAGTGAACGAGGCGGCGCGAATTCTTGAGGAGGGTCATGCGTACCGACCCAGCGATGTTGATGTCATGTGGCTGGGTGGTTTTAGCTTTCCACGTTACCGCGGCGGCTTGATGTATTGGGCTGATCAAATCGGAACGCGCCGCATTTATGATCAAATCCGGCTCTGGGAGCAGCGTTATGGCCGTCGCTGGGCACCGGCAAAATTGTTGATGGAACTTGCCGAAAGTGGCCGTTCATTCGCCGAGTGGCAAGCTGATCGAGAGGCTTAAGGCCTAGTTTGGGTGTTAGGCAAGGATGCCAAGCTGCCCCCGCGGGCGCTGCTACGGCTATAGGTGGCTGATGCCGCCCAAGCGTTCGGTGCCCGCGTCTTGCGGGATCCAGCTTGGGCGCTCACCTGCGTATTCAGGGCCTGGGTTGCCCGCCACTGTGGTGCGCCACATTTCGCGTTGGTGCTGGTCTGCGTCGAACCAGGTTGCTGCGTGGATGGTGCAGCGGTTGTCATAGATGATCAGATCGCCTGCCTGCCAGCTATGAGTGTATGTATAGGCGGGGCTGGTGTAGTGAGTCATCAGCTCATACAGCAGCTTCGCGCCGGCGCCATCGACGCCGCGTTCCATCCCTTCAAACGGACCCTCAAGCCAATCCATCTGCCCGGCTTCGCACAAGAATAAAGCTGGCTTACCGCTGACCGGGTGGATACGCACAACCGGCTGGCGTTGCGGCATTTGGTGCTCTAACAAAGCTAGCGGTGTCTCGCCGTTGCGTATATTGGCCTCTGCGCGCCCGGATTTGGGCATCACATGTAGGCCAAAAAGATTATGTATTTGTGCGCGTAAGTCCGCACTCAAGCCTGCATAAGCGGCGACGCCGTTGGCGTATAAGGTTTGCGCTTGGTCGACTGGTGCTGGCGTTACCGCGTAGAACAGTGAGATGTCTGGTGGTGGCCGCCGGTAGCTTTGATCGGAGTGCCAACCGCGCCGATGCGGGAATTGCGTGGGCAGCTTGCCAGCGTCGTTAAGGTGCGGCTGCGGCCGTGCCGGTGGTTGTTGATTCACTGGAAGCTTGTTGGATACGCGCAAAATCTCAGGCACTTGCGGGTGTACACGATGCGAGCCAGTTAGTGTCTGGTGATAGTTTTCAACCGTTTCGCCGAAGGCATAGCTAAATTGCGCTAGCAAGGCTGGTGCGGCCGAGATTGCGTGCATGCCACGTATCAGCAGCAGGCCGTCAGCCGCGGCGAGTGCATTGTTGAGAGCAAGCGGCGCGGCTACGGCCGCTGCGATGAAGCCGACGGTGTCGTTTTCATGTGGACAGATGGCTGCGCCGAAACGCTCAGATCCGGCCAAGGGGGTGACGTCGAACGTGGACATGGGTGCGGCCATCGGTGTGCTCCATGGTTGAACATTAGCGCGTGCGGCTTAAGCTTGGACCTTATCACTAGACCTTAAGATAGTGTGCAAAGCGCCGCGATGCGTCGCGATCTCGGCGTCGTCTAGGCCCTCGAGCGAATGTGGAAATTTTAGCCATTGTTCGGTTTCGTGCAGGAAGTAATCCGGCACGCGCTCGGTTTGGTTGCGCGATGGCTTGTAGTAGGGTACCGCGACGCGGATGTCATGCGGGCAATTCAAACGCGTTTTTTCCTGCAGATGAGCAATGACCGCCGCAATGGTATGGCCGGTATCGAATACATCATCAACGATCAGTAGACGATCATGGTGCTGAATATTCTTAACCAGGTAATTCATGCCATGCACGCTTACCGACTGCGCGCGACCATCGATGCCTGCATAAGAGGAGGTGCGTATGCAGATGTGATCGCACGGTACGCCGTAGTACTCGATTATTTCCTGCACAGCGATGCCGATTGGTGCACCGCCGCGCCAAATAGCGGTGATGAAGCTCGGCTCGAAGCCGCTCTTGATGACCTCGGCACCGAGGCGAAACGAATCTTCTAGTAGGCCTTGTGCGCTTAGATACAGCTTCTCGACAGTCATGATTTTCCAGACATCAAATTTTCGCAGGCGTTTTGTGTGGCAGCCGCGCACATTTCACTAACACTCACTTTCCCGGGTACATTCCTGGGTACTTTCCCGGTATCGTTGCTTGGCTAACCAGTGTGGAAGTCAGATCTATGGAAAAAGTCTTCATCCAAGAAGAGCAGTTGCTCCAAGATGGCTTCAAGCTTGGAGTGCAAGTCTACCAGAGCGGCTTTAGGCCAACATTCATTGTTGGACTGTGGCGCGGTGGCAGTTCGGTCGGCATCGTTGTGCAGGAGTGCTTGCAGCATTTGGGGGTGAATGCCGATCACATTTCGATTCGGACCTCGTATCGTGGCATGTCATCTTATGGCGAGATGGTTGAGCGCTCGGAGTCACACATTCGGGTCCACGGCACGCAATATTTGCTAGAGCACCTCAATGCTGATGATGCGCTGTTGATCGTGGACGACGTGTTCAGTACTGGCTTGAACGTTCAAGCAGTGCTCAAGCGATTGGCGCACCGGACCAAGCGCAACATGCCGCGGGATGTGCGGATCGCCGTGCCCTGGTACAAGCCGAAGCGCAATCGCACCGAGCGCAAGCCGGAGTATTATCTGCACGAGACCGACGATTGGCTGGTCTTGCCGTATGAAATGAACGGTTTAGAACGTCACGAAATTGACCACGAGAAGCCTTTCTTGAGTGCAATTTTGGATGACATTGACGCGCACCGAAATCGATAACGAGGCGCGAGGTTTTGACCCGCGCCAGAAGCGCTGGCCGCGCCATCTTGGCAATGCTGTTGGCCACTGTGCGCAGCGACTTCGGCGGCATCGCTTATATTTTTTGGCTGGTGCCAGATAGCCCGGCACAACTGACAGGTAGTGGATCATGCAGTTTGGTTTAGGTCAGTCCGTCCCACGTAGCGAAGATCCGCGTTTTTTGCGCGGCGGAGGGCGCTACACCGACGATATCAATTTGCCCGGCCAAGCCTATGGCCATATTTTGCGATCGCCGCACGCACATGCCGAGATTCGTTCGATATCGACAGCTGAGGCCTGCGCCTGTGATGGCGTCATCGGCGTCTATACCGGTGCCGACTTGGAAGCCAGTGGGCTCGGTTCACTGCCGACACTTGCCCCACGCTTAGTGCCGCTCAAACGACCTGATGGTGGCCCCTTATATGTGCCGCCGCATCCGGCATTGGCGCTGGGTAAGGTCGCGTTTGTTGGCGACCCGGTGGCTTTCGTGGTTGCTGAATCCGCTGCGCAAGCGCGCGCGGCAGCTGAGTTAATCGAAGTTGATTACGCAACGCTGCCAGCCAATGCTGACGTCAACGCAGCGCTCGGCGCACCGGCGCTTTGGGAGCAGTGTCGAGACAATATTTGCTTTCAATTCAAACTCGGCGACAACCAAGCTGTGGATACGGCCTTCGCTAACGCGGCTCACGTTACGCAAGTCTCGGTGCCGGTTTCACGCCTCGCCGTCAATGCGATGGAGCCACGCGCGGCGCTTGGCGAGTATGACCCCTATGAACAACGTTACACCTTACATTCAGGAAATCAATTTCCGCACGATATTCGTAATTGGATAGCCGAGTTTGTGTTGCAGGTGCCGCAAAGCAGTGTGCGCGTGATAAGCCCAGATATGGGTGGCTCGTTTGGGCTTCGTAGCCATATCTTCTCCGAGATTGCGTTAGTGTTGTGGAGCGCGAAACAACTCGGACGGCCGGTGAAATGGACCGGTGATCGCAGCGAAGGTCTGATGGAAGACCACGCCCGCGATGTTGTCATGGAGGTTTCGCTAGCACTGGATGCCCACGGCCAGTTCTTGGCGCTGCGCGTTGCGGGCACTGCCAACATGGGCGCTTATTTGTCGAATTTTGGTCCGCTGCCGTCATTCGGTAATCTTGGTGGTTTGGCTGGCACCTATCGTACGCCGGCGATCTACGTCGAGATGTTGAGCGTATTTACCAATACCGCGCCAGTACATCCTTACCGCGGTGCTGGCCGTCCTGAAGCAACGCTGGCAATCGAGCGGGTCATTGATCAGGCCGCTCGTGAACTCGCGCTCGACCGGGTCGAACTGCGCCGCCGAAACATGATCCCCGCATCTGCGATGCCATATCAGACACCGCTTACCTACCAATACGATTGCGGCGAGTTCGAGCGCAACATGGACGATGCCTTGGCGCTGATTGACTATGCAGGCTTCGAGCAGCGGCGCAGTGCGGCGCATGCAAGTGGCAAATTACTCGGCTTTGGCATTGCCAGCGCGGTCGAGCAAGCGGCTGGTATGTTCGATGAGGGTGCTGAGATTCGTTTCGATGCGAACGGTATCGCAACGCTATTCATTGGTGTGCATTCGCACGGCCAGGGCCACGCCACGGTGTTCAGGCAGGTTATAGCGGACAAGCTTGGCATGGAGCCAGCAAAGATCCGATACATTCAAGGTGACACAGACTTGGTTGCTTATGGCCACGGCACCGGCGGCTCACGCGCCTCCGGTCTGGCCGGCTCTGCGCTATTTCTTGCAGCGGATCGCATTATCGAAAAAGGCAAGCACATCGCTGCGCATATGTTGGAAGCGTCGGCTGCAGACATCGAGTTCAGCGATGGCAGTTTTGCAGTGGTTGGCACTGACCGACATGTTGAGCTCGATGATATTGCGCGGGTTGCGCACACCGTGCGTGGCTTGCCGGCTGGAATGGATAGCGGCTTGACAGCATTCGCGAGCTTCACGCCACCCGGACCCACCTATCCCAATGCTTGCCACGTGTGTGAAGTCGAAGTGGATCCGGTAACAGGTGTGCTCGCGTTCACCCGCTATTGTGCAGTTGAAGATGTTGGCACCGTGATGAACCCAATGTTGCTCAAAGGCCAACTGCAGGGCGGGATTGTGCAGGGCATCAGCCAGATCTACCTTGAAAATGTTGCTTTCGACGCCGACGCTCAATTGCTGAGTGGCTCATTCATGGATTATGCGATGCCGCGCGCAGACGATATGTTGGATTTTGAAATCGAATCGCGCCCGGTACCAACGGCAAAGAACCCGCTTGGCGTAAAAGGTGCGGGCGAAGCCGGGACTGTGGGTGCGCTCGCTGCTGCCAGCAGTGCGCTGCTCGATGCTTTGGCGCCACTGGGAATCGATGAGATTGCAATGCCAGCGACATCAGAGAGCGTTTGGCGCGCTATTCGCAATGCGCCGCACCGCGATGTGATGGCTAAGGCCTAGCGCGTTTCGGCATTGCTGCTGATGGGCAGCGTTGGTTTTTGGCTGTGCGTGCAGTAACAGTAGTCGCGCCGGTGTTGGCAAGTGACTTGGACCGAGCGGTTTGGCGTATGAGCAATCAGTGCCCGATATTTTTGCGCCTTAAGCGGCGCCGCGAATGCTTGTGGTTAAAGGGGCGAATAACGGATGAGACAGCAACTGAGCTTAAAGCAGTGCCTGCGCATGGTGTTTGGGCTTGCACTGATTGGCGTGTTCGCCGCAGCTGATGCGGCAACTTTATTGCAGCCGGTGGCCACCGGCCTAAACCGCCCGGTGTATCTCACGCACGCTGGCGACGCGCAACTCTACATTGTTGAGCAGCCGGGGCGAATTGTGGTCCTCACCCCTGGTCAAAAATCACTGCGTGTATTTCTAGACATCCGCTCGCGGGTGCGCTCCAGCGATAACGAACAAGGCTTGCTAAGCGTCGCCTTCCATCCCGACTTTCAACGCAATGGGCGCTTGTTTGTTAACTACACTGGCGCGGATGGTGCGACGGTAGTTGCGCAATACAGTGCCAATGCTGATCGTAGCGCGGCGCGCGCGGATTCCGAGCGGATCTTATTAAGCGTGGCGCAACCCTACGGTAATCACAACGGCGGCCAGCTGCAATTTGGCGCTGACGGCTATTTATACGTTGGCCTCGGTGATGGTGGTGCCGGCGGCGACCCACTTAACTCAGGCCAAGATCGCACCACGCTGCTGGGCTCGATGCTGCGCTTGGATGTCAACGGCGCCAAGCCATACGCAGTGCCGCCATCGAACCCTTTTGTGAATGCACCTGGGCGCGCAGAAATCTGGGCCACTGGCCTACGTAATCCTTGGCGTTTTTCGTTCGACCGCGAGACTGCGGATTTGTACATAGCCGATGTCGGTCAAAACGAATACGAAGAGATTAACTGGCAGCCAGCGCGCAGTCGTGGCGGCGAGAACTATGGCTGGAAACGCATGGAGGCCGGGTATTGCTATGACTCCTGGACCTGCTCCAAAACTGGACTAACCCGCCCGATAGTCGAGTACGGTCGCGACCAAGGCTGTTCCGTGACTGGGGGATATGTCTACCGCGGCACGCTTGGAGATAGTTGGCGCGGACGCTATTTTTATGGTGACTATTGCACCGGCACAGTGTGGTCATTGAAACAGCAAAATGGCGCGGTTGATGTGCGTAAAGAAGTCTCTACGCGTTTGAATATTTCAAGCTTCGGCGAAGATTTCGCCGGTGAGTTGTATGTGCTGCATCTGGGTGGCGCGGTGTTCCGACTCAATGAGCAGTAGCGCCGCTCACTACCAGCGGTGTTGACCATCAACGATGTCTCGAGTGGCGCAGTGCAACACGCGCTACTCGGTTACGGATTATCGGTGCAGCTGCATGGCGCTGATGCTGAACTCCCGGGAAGCTTTTGGGGTGCACCTGAAGCTGGTTTAGTGGCTGACAACTTGCACGTGCGCGGTGACACACCAGTTCACTCGGCCTTGCATGAGAGTGCGCATTTCATTTGCATGGCGCCGGCGCGGCGCACGCAACTGCACACCGATGCAGGTGGCGACGACGATGAGGAATCAGCCGTGTGCTATCTGCAGATTTTGCTGGCCCAACAGCGCTTAGGGCTCGATCCGCAGGCCTTAATGGGCGACATGGACACCTGGGGCTACTCTTTCCGGCTTGGCTCTGCGCTTGCTTGGTTCGCAGGGGATGCGGACGATGCCTTGGAGTGGCTGGTGCACTTCGATATTGTCAGCCCGAGTGCCGATATCACCGGACGGCTGCGCGCACGCTAGGA
>Ga0055584_100001530_pt1 | contig 22705 bp, 17 predicted proteins | sample OSDHelmetaG_FD_58716 | JGI IMG/M metagenome (GOLD analysis project Ga0055584, IMG submission 58716) | Pelagic marine sediment microbial communities from the LTER site Helgoland, North Sea, for post-phytoplankton bloom and carbon turnover... | ecosystem: Environmental > Aquatic > Marine >...
AGACGCAGACACAAGGAATCCCGCCGAGATCCGGTCCCCAGATCGCGCGGAGATCCTGTGATGGACTGAGAGCAAGGGTCCGAGCCCCGCTGGCCCCCCAAAGCCGGGAGGCGCCCGCTCGCTGGCTTACAGCGGCTCGACCTCGTGCAGCTCGATTCCCGGCGCCTCGCGCTCGGCGTAGGCCATGGCCCAGCTGGCCTCGGTGAGCACAACCGGCGAGTCATTGCGGTCGACCACGACCTTGTACTCGCGCCGCTTGCTCAGCCACTCGCGGCCCTCGTCGCTGCCTCGCAGCCAGCGGCACACCCGGTACGGCAGCGGCTCCAGTCGCACGCCGACGCGGTACTCGTTCTTCAGCCGCTCGGCGAGGACCTCGAACTGCAGCACGCCGACGGCGCCGAGCCAGGGGTCCTGCCGCCCGATCTCCGGCCGGAAGAACACCTGGATGACGCCTTCGTGGGCCAGCTGCTCGAGCCCCTGGTCCAGCTGCTTGCGCTTCATGGGGTCCTCGAGCACCACCCGGCTGAAGTGCTCGGGCGCGAACCGCGGGATCCCCTGGAACTTGATGCGGCGCCCCGAGCTCACCGTGTCGCCGATCCGCAGCTTGCCGGGGTCGTACAGGCCCACGATGTCGCCGGGCCACGCGTTGTCGACGATGGACCGCTCCTGGGCCATGAACGTGTGGGGCTTGGCCATGCGTAGCTTCTCGCCGCTGCGGCCTACGATCGTGTCCATGCCGCGCTCAAACTGCCCCGAGACCACGCGGATGAACGCCAGCCGGTCCCGGTGCCGGGGGTTCATGTTCGCCTGGATCTTGAACACGAAGCCCGTGAACGCCTCGTCCGTGGGCAGCACCTCGATGTCTTCGTCGCCCTCTTTCGCCACCCGGGAGGCCGGCGGCGCGGCGAACTCGGCCAGGAACGACAGCAGCGCCTCGACGCCGAAGTTCGACATCGCCGAGCCCCAGAAGACCGGCGTCACCTCACCGCGCCAGAAGGCGTCAACGTCCCACGCGTCGCCGGCGATGGCGAGCAGCTCCAGCTCCCCCTCGACCTCGGCCCAGAGCGCCTCGCCCACCTCTTGGGCACCTTGGGACAGCGGCACCCGACGCTCGGCGGCGCGCTTCGCCCCGTGGTCGCCGCCGTCGAACAGGACCAGCTCCTGGTTCGCGATGTCGACGACTCCCCGGAAGTGCTGCCCGCTGCCGATGGGCCAGTTCAGAGGCGCGATCTTCAGGTTCAGCTCTTCGGCGACCTGGTCGATGAGCTCCAACGGGTCCAAGCCCGCGCGGTCGAGCTTGTTCATGAACGTGACGACCGGGAGCTTCCGCATCCGGCACACCTCGAACAGCTTGCGCGTCCGGGGCTCCACGCCCTTGGTGTGGTCGATGAGCATCACGGCGGAGTCGACGGCGGCCAGGGTCCGGTAGGTGTCTTCGGAGAAGTCCGCGTGACCGGGCGTGTCGAGCAGGTTCAGGGCCGACCCCTCGTACTCGAACTGCAGCACGGAGCTCGTGATCGAGATCCCGCGCTCCTGCTCCATCTTCATCCAGTCGGACACGGCGAGTCGCGAGGCCTTGCGACCGCGCACGGACCCTGCGAGGTGGATCGCGCCGGAGTACAGCAGCAGCTTCTCCGTCAGCGTGGTCTTGCCGGCGTCGGGGTGGCTGATGATCGCGTGGGTGCGGCGGCGGGCGGCTTCGGAGGCGACGGTCATGCCGGCCCGATTACCGGACCCGCGGCCCGGTTGCCAGCTTTGCCGCGGGATCCCTGCCGCCGGAAACGGCCCCGCTCAGTTCGCGCAGGGCGTGAAATGCAGGGGGGGGCGGCCGCCGGGGGACTCGCCGACAGTCCAGACGCCCCGCCGGTGGGGGTCCCAGGCAGCGGCTTCTCCCTGGCCCTCGGGCACGAAGGGAACCGCCGTGGAGTCGGCCACGTCCAGGGTCAGGTCCTCGCCCAGGTCCCACCAGCGCAGGTCGAAGTAGCCGCGCAGGAGCAGCCGGTCGCCTTCGTCGGTGATGTCGGCCGCCGTCACCCCCAGCGTCGCGACGCCGTCGCCGGAGTCGGTGTCGACTTCCGCCCGAAGCTCCGCCTCGTGAACCCCCTCGGGGGTGAGGTCCGACCAGGCGAAGACCTCGGTGCGGTTGCCGGTTCGCTTTGTGAACGCCAGGAGCTCGTCCCCGGCCCAGGCCACACCTTCGACGTCGTGGGCGCCGTCGGGGTAGCGGCCACGGTGGGCAATGGCGTCGACGACCAGGGCCCCCGGCTCGGGCTCCTCGATGCGGTAGAGGACGACTTCATCGCGCGCCGCCGCGTTGTCCCCGACATCAGCCAGCCAGAGACACCAGCCGTCGCCGCAGGGCGCCATGGTCAGGTCCTCCCAGTCGACGTTGTCGGCGCCGTTGAGCACGTACCGGTCGGCCACGTCGCCGTCGACGGTCAGCGCCCACACCTCGGCCGCGGCCCCGCTGTCTTCGATGACGTAGAGCCGGTCGGGCTGCTCGCGCCCCACGACGATCCCGGAGATCTCGTCGAGCTCGCCGCTGTCCACCGTGCCGGTGACCCGCGGGGCGTTCCACAGGCTGCAGGGCGCCGGCCCCTCGTCGGGCGTCGGGGTCGGGTCGACGGGATCGGGTGGCGCCGCAGCGCAGCCGACGAGCAGGATGAGGGGGAGCCACCGCACGGCGGCAGCATCGGCCTCCGGTCGCCCCGGGGCAACCACCCGCGGGGTGCCCGACCCGCAACTGCTCTAGTCTGTCGCCACCATGCGCTTCCTCCCGTTGCTCGCCCTCCTGCTCGCCTGCACCCCCGATCCCACGGTTCCCTTCGAGCCGATCACCGTGACGGAGCCGGTCACCCGCCTCGATCTAGACAACGGCGACGGCGACGTCTTCATCACCGCCACCGCCGGCGATCAGGTGGTGATCGACGCGACGCTCGCGAGCGAAGACGTGACGATCACGCCCCAGGTCGCGGGCGGGATCCTCTCGATCCAGACCACCTGTGGCGCCGCGGTCGACACCGAGCTCTGCGTGGCGGACTTCCGCCTTTCGGTGCCCGAGTCGGTCGAAGCTGCCGTGACCACCGCCGCCGGCGACATCGTGCTTGTGGGGATGGGAGGCGACGCCGACCTGGCGACTGCTTCGGGCAGCGTCGAGGTGGACGGCTTCTCGGCCGACACGCTCTTGATCTCCGGCGACTCGGGCATCGTCCTCGGCCTGCGCCTTGCCGCCGAAGAGGTCGTCGTGTCCAACGGCCGTGGGCCCATCGAGCTCAACTTCGACCAGCGGCCCCTGGCCGTCAGCGGCGAGACCACCGGCGGCGACATCCAGTTCGTGGTGCCCGGGGGAACCTACGCCGTGACGGCCACGACGGACTCGGGGGAGGTCACCGTCGAAGGCATCGACGAGGACCCGGCCTCGACGGAAACGCTCACCGCCACGAGCGGCGAAGGCGACATCTGGATCGTGGGCATCTGACCGACCGGGCTCGGTCCGCGACGGACCAGCCAACCCGCGGAACGACTACCGGATCCAGGGCGGCCGATCGACCCGGCTGAGCGGCCCCGGCGACCGCTCCGGCGGCGCCTGGGGAATCGCGGAGGCAGGGGCTGATGCATAGCCCCACTTCGGCCTCGCGTACTGGCCCGTGGGCAGGGGCGGGACCTCGGGCTGCGTGTCGTCCAGCGAGCGGTCGGCGCGAACCCAGGGCGGGACGTCGGGCCGGTCCAGCACGCCGTCGGGCGATCGATCGGGATCGGGGCCGAGGGGGGCACCCAGAGCGCGGGCCGGCTCGGCCTCGGGCCCGGGCGCGGTCTCATCCAGGTCCGAATCGACCAGCGCGAGGGCCTCCTCGCGGAGTTGCCGCGGAACGACCGCCGCGGCCACCGTCAGGATCCGATCGGGATCGAAGGACGGAGGCTGGATCTCGTCGAGGGTGTCCACCGAGTCCTCGAGGCCGGCGTCCGTGGCGTCGAGGTCCGTGTTGCCGTCCTCGAGCTCGGCGTCGTCGTCGCCCAGGGGCAGGAGGTCCTCGGGGTGGGTCGGGGAGCGACCGGCCTGCTGCATCGACCGGTAGCGGCGGTAGCGATCGGAGCGGTCGGGATCCGTCAGGATGCGGAAGGACTCGTCGAGGCGTGAAAGCAGCGCCTCGATCTCACCGGGGGACCGCCCGTCGAGCCGGTCCGCCAGCTCCCGCTTCCGCTGCCGCCAGGCCTGGGCCACATCGCGGCGGTTGGCGTCCACGGGGACGCCGAGCAGGTCGTAGCAATCGTTGGACAGGACGGGCATCGAACTCGCGGTTGGAATCAACTCAGATGTAGCACGGTTGCGGGCCGCAAATCTCCGGCCCCGGCGAGTCGGACTACGGAGCCGGGGACAGCAGCAGGGGCAACGCCAGGGCGTCGCGAAGGAGACGCGGCAACGGCGTGCGCGTCTGATCCAGCCCGTCGGGACCGAGCGCGCGGCCGGCGTCGATGAGCAGCGGCGCCACCGCCGGGCCCATCCCGGTCTCCAGCCAGAGTCGGGATGCGGCGAGCAGTTCGGCGACCTCGGGGTGCCCGGGCTTCCAGGCGTCGACGCAGCGGGCCGCCCCCCGCAGGAATCCGGCCAGCGCGGCCTCGATGCCAAGCGCAACCTCGGCGCGAAGGATGGCCCGCAGGTCCGGCAGGTCCTGCACGACGGGAGAATCCAGCACGAGCTCCGCGCGGCCTGTCGCCCGCAGACCGAGGGTCGGCCGCACGCCGTCGACTCGGAAGCCGTTGGGCTGGCCGTCGTGCAAGCGGGACCAGAGGCGCCAACCCGCGGGGGTCTCGAGCAGTCGGTACCGCGCCCAGCCGTTGGTGGCGTCGAACCGCGCCGTGGGCAGGCCCGGGCAGCCGAAGTCGATGGCCGCGTGCACGGGACCGCCCGGTGCCTGGGTCCTCAAGTGGTCCAGCGCGGGGCCCGGGGCGTGCGCGGTCAAGGCCTGCACCGCCGCCGCCGTCGTGATGAGGGGCGCGACCCAGCCGCCGTCGCCGCCCTGGGCGAGCAGGTAGACCATGGCGCGACGAACCGCCGGGTCCTCCTCGAGCGCCGCGCCGGCGGTCAGGGCCGCCGCCAGCACCCGTCGGGTGTCGGCGCAGACCGTGAGGCCGACGGGGTGGGGCCGTCCATGGTCGTCCCTCGCGCGCGCTTGCGGGGGAGTCTGGTCGGCGACGCGCGCGGCCGTCGACGCGGAGGTCGCCGCCATCCGGCCGACCCCGCGCACCTTGGCCTGGGCGACGCGCGACGCGTGCGCGACGAGGGTCTGCACCACGGGGTCGTCGGAGAACCAATCGCGGCTCTGGCGGGCGAGGTAGTCGGCGAAGGGGCCGCTGGGGGCCGGCTGGTCGGGCGGACGGGGCATGGCGCGAGGCTGCCGACAGGATCCGTCAGCTGCAACGACGCATCCGTTTGACGGCGAGGGAATGCGGATCGGTGTGTCCGAGACTGTGCAGGACTGTCCGGGGGAGTCGGACAGTCCCGCACACACCCGGACACCCCGGCCCCGCGAATCGTTGGGTCGCAGCCCTGGCACGGGCCGTGCTCCTTCGCCGCGCCATGCACGACGACCCCGAGACCCGCCTCCTTCACCTCGGCCCCCGGGCCCTGGCCGACGCTGAGTTGCTTGCGTTCCTGTTGACCCGCGGGGGCCCGCCGGGCCGGCAAGCCCTGGACACCGCTCGGGCGCTGCTCGACGTGCACGGGCTGGTGGGGCTGACGCTCGCCCGGGAGGCCGAGTTGTGCGGCGTGCCCGGCGTCGGGCCGTCGCGGGCTCGGCGGATCCAGGCGGCCCTGGCGTTGGGTCGCCGGGTGGACGCTCGGCCGCTGCGCCGCGGCCGACGCGTGGAGGACCCGCAGGCCGTATTCGAGGCCTACGGAGCTCGGCTGGGCCGAAGCCCGACTGAACAGCTGTGGGCGTTGCTGCTCGACACGCGAATGCGGCTGCTGGAGGAGGTGCTGGTCGCCCAGGGCGGGGCCAACCGCGTGGCCATCGCGCCGGTCGACGTCCTCGGTCCAGCGGTGAAGGCGGGCGCCAGTTCGGTCTTGCTCATGCACAACCACCCCAGCGGCGACCCGACGCCTTCGGACGCCGACGTCGCCATGACCGAGCGCCTCGAGGCCGCAGCCGAGCTGCTCGGCATCCGGATCTGCGACCACATGGTCATCGCCTCGTCGGGCTTCGCGTCGCTAGCGGAGCTGGGACACGTGGGCGGGCCCATCGGATTTCGAGCCATGGGCGCGGCCGACCGACCCGGGCGGACGGACGCGCGCGGCGGTACAACTCCGCCGTGCACCCGATCCTGTTCACCCTCGACCTCTTCGGCCGACAGGTTCCGTACTACTCGTACGGTGCCCTGCTCGCCGTCGGCGTGCTCGTCACGCTGGTCGTCGGCTCCCACTACGGCCGAAAGGACGGTGTGAGTTGGGAGCACGCGGTCAACGTGACCCTCTGGATCATGGTCGTGGCGGCCCTGGGGGCCCGGGGCCTGCACCTGATGGCGGTCGGCGGCGGCGGGGCCTCGCTGTCGGGCGGGAGCTCGGGCTTCGCGTTCTACGGCGGGCTCGCCGGATCGCTGCTCGCCCTGGCCGGATACGCGCGGGTCAAGAAGCTGCCCATCGGAGTGATGCTGGATGGGTTCGCGATCGGGATCTCCCTGGGGATGATCCCGGGACGCGCGGCCTGCCTTCTGGCGGGGTGCTGCTTTGGGCGACCCATCGAGGCCCCACTGCCGGACTTCCTTGCCGGCTGGATGAGCTCCTGGCCTCAGTCGCTGTCGCTCGTGTTCACCCACGCCGACTCGGTCGCTCCCCTGCACACCCACCTCGTGCCGACGCAGGCGCTGATGGCCCTGTCCGGCCTGGTTCTGTTCCCCGTGCTGGCCTTCGTGGTGCGGCCTCGGCGTCGCTGGGGCGGCCAGATCTGCGCCTGGTATCTGATCCTCTACGGCCCGTTTCGCTTCACCTGGGAGCTTTTCCGGGACGACTCGCGGGGGTTCATGGGCCCTCTGTCGACCTCGCAGATCGGCAGCTTGGTGGCCGTGGCGCTGGGGCTGCTGGCGCTGCGCTACTTCGGCTCTCGGGACCCGCTCCCGCCGACGTCGGTCCCCGCGGGCTGAGCACGGGGTCAGGGTCGGACGCCCAAGCCCCCGACGATGGCCTCGAATCCCGAACCTCCCCACAAGACGCCCTCGTCGGCGATGGGCTCGTCGAACCACAGGGCGCGGATGCCCTGGTTCTCCGCGAGCAAGACGCCCCCGTCGATGGGGACGGCCCGGCCGGGGAGCTGCGGAGCCGGACCGCTCCAGGCCGGCGGCCCACCGGCACTCCAGACGCCACCGGAGTTGGCCAGCCAGCGGACGCTGTTGCCGTAGCCGCTGACTGCCAGGACGCCGCCTCCGCCGTCGATGAGCGAGACCGCATCCAGGACGTCGTTCAGGACCTGGGTGGTCCCCGTCGACAGGTCCAGCGCCGCCACGCGATTGGGGTTGGCCGTGAACTCGGCGTGATCCGAGGCGAGCAGGAATCCACCGCTCAAGACGACGTCGGCGATCACGCTGTCGTCGGGGAAGAGCACCCCCACTTCGACCGCGGTGCCGGCGGCGAGGTCGACTTCCAGGCCCACGAAGCCGGCGTCCGTGCGGGACACCACCCAGGCCCGCTCTCCGTCGACCACGAGCTCCGCCGCCAGCTTCGTCTCCAGCACGCGCTCCGCGTCGCCCAGCTCGCCCGTTTCGCAGTCGATGGCCGCGCGGTAGAGCCCCCCGCCGTTGTCGGGCCAGTTCGGGTCGGTGATCCAGGCAATCTCGCCGGACGGCTCGATCCAGACATCCTGGGCGTACCAGTCCCCTCGCGCCTCCGTCAGCGGCTCGCCCGCGACGCCGTCGAACCGCGCCAACCCGCCGTCCTGGGTCGCCATGAGACCGAGGGAGCCGTCGGGGGTCCAGCGCACCTCCCCAAGGGGGTTCCGGCCCCAGTCGAAGCGGGCCCCCTCGTCGCGGATCTCGCCCGTTGCCTCCAGATGCAGGGCCGCCCAGCGGGGACTCGGGGCGCCCGCGGAGTCGTAGGGGAGCCCGGCCAGGACGAGGCGGTCGCCGCTCGGCGGCGCGCCGCCGCGGCAGCCGTCGTCGCGCAGGTCGGGCGGGTCGGCGTCGAGGTCGGCGGGGCCCGGGCCCGCACAGCCGACGAGCAGCAGGGTGCAGACCAGGGCGCGCTCGCCGGGGTCGGACGCGGTCGTCATGAGACGCTAGAAGCCGATGGCTGCCTGCACGCGGAACTCCGCGAGCAAGGGCAGCCGACGGGGCGCCTCAGACGTCATCGCGTCGAGGGCCACGGCCTCCAACCCTTGCTGGTCGAAGAGCACCTGGGACCCCGGGGGGCGGACCGCGTCCCCCCAGAGCAGCGGCTGCAGGTCCCCGCGCACGCCGATCGACAGCCAGGGCATGGGGCGGACCTCCACGGTGATCCCGATGCGGGCCGTGAGGAACGCCGGCGCCGGGCCCCCGACGACGCAGCTGCCCAGCTCCGGGTTGGCGGACTCCCCATACTCGCCGGCGATGGGCGCGGGGGCGATGACCGTGATCTGGTCGCTCCCTGGAGTCGCCTCCACCGCCTCGTGCTCGGAGATGTTGGCGTCGTCCACCAGGCGGGCTTCGAAGCCCTCGGCGGACGGCGAGTGGGTGCCCGTCGCGCACCAGCCGTCGACCGCGCCCAGCGGGATGTCGACGGCCGGGAAGACGAAATGCAGGGTCGGCGTGACGAGGCGGTCGGGCAGGAGCCGCAGGCTGAACTCCTGACCAATGACGAGCCGGCCCGTAGCCTTGGATTCCAAGGTCGACGTCTCCAACCGGAGCGTGGTCTCGCCGGCCGACTCGCAGCGCCCCTCGGCGTCGCGGCTGGTGCAGTTGGTGTCGAGCTCTCCCCGGTAGCTCAGGGTCTCGCCGGGCACGGCCCGAAGCGAGCCCAGGAAGCCCCACCCGAACTGCGCGGGCCCGCCCAGCCCCAGGTGGGGGTTCCAGAGCCGGAGCCCGAGAGCGACGCCGCCGCCGGCCCCCGGCTCCGGCGCCGTCTCGGTCCAGGTGCTGATGCCCGGCGCCTCGTCGGTCAGCTGGTACCAGGCGACGGAATCGCCGTTCCAGAACGAGCCGTCCTGGGCGTTGTGGCCCGAGTAGACCCGCGTGGTCTCCCGCGCCCCGCCGGTGGTCAGCGATCCGCCCAGCCAGAACTCGCCGCGACGCCGGGTCAACCAGAGCCGTCGCTCCAGGCGTCCGCCGGTGAGGAGTTCACCGTTTCGTCCGACGGGTGTTCCGGCCTTGATCAGCTCTTCCCGGGCAGCCTCGCGGACGCGCCGGGGCCCGCCCGACTGAGCGGCGGCGAGGAGGTCGGTCCGGGCGTGCTCGTCCTGGCCCAGGCACGAGGCCAGACGGCCGCGCCGGAGCAGATCCTCGCCTTCGCGGGGGGCCGCTTCGCCGGCATCCACCAGCGCCTTCCACAGGTTCGACAGCTTCTGGATCGCCCCGGGCTCCAGGTCGCGATTGCGGCGGCGGCAGTGCTCGCGCAGCAGGTCGTCGACCTGTCGGCGCAGGTCGCCCGAGCCTTCGCCAGCACCCAGCTGGCGGAGGCGGCGCTGGGCATCGCCCAGCATCTGCTCGTAGCCGGGATCCCCCGAGAGGGCCGCGACGAACACCGCGAGGTCCTGCCGGGCCGCATCGTCCTGCCCCAGGCACTGGGCCAGCAACCCGCTCCAGTACAGCAGGTACGGAGCATCGGCGGACGCGGCGGCTTCCCGCAGCTCCAGCCAATTGCCGCTGACCTGAGCCAGCGCTTCGGCGGCCAGGCCGGCTTCGGTCGACGCCGCATTGGCGCAGTGCTCCTGGTGGACGGATTGGGCACCCAGCGCCAGCTCGGCGGGGGTGGCGGCCCAGGCCGCAGGCGCAGCCGTCAGCGCCATCACAACAAGCAGTCGGAGCACGGACCCTCCGCCGGGAGTCTACTCATGCCCTTGGCGTGGCGCGCTGGCCCAAGCGATGGTCCTGCCATGCGCATCGGACTGCTGCTGACCTTCCTGCTTCTGCTCTCCGCCTGCGGGCCCGACGAGACCACCGGCTGTCTGGGCGACGAGGAAGAAGACATCGACAACGACCGCGACGGGTTCTGTGTGCCCGTCGATTGCGACGATGCGGTGGGGACGACCTTCCCGGGGGCCGAGGAGCTCTGCAACGACGTCGACGACAACTGCAACGGCCGCCTGCCCGACGAGGAGGCCACCGACGCCGACGGCGACGGCGAGCCGCTGTGCCGGGACTGCGACGACCGGGACGCCGCCGTGGGCCCCCACGTCACCGAAGCCTGCGACGGCCGCGACACAGACTGCGACGGCAGCGTGCCTCTGGATGAGGGCGACTCCGACGGCGACGGCGCCTTGGACTGCCTCGACTGCGCTCCGCTGGACGACTCGCGGCCGCGCCCCGAGGAAGCGTGCAGCGGCGTGGACGACGACTGCGACGGCCAACTTCACCCCGATGAGTCCGACGGCGACGAGGACGGGGTGACGGCCTGCGATGGCGACTGCGACGGCGCCGACGCGACTGTGTTCCCCGGTGCCCCCGAGCTCTGCGACGGGCTGGACAACGACTGCCTCGCGGGGGTGCCCGCGGACGAGACCGACGACGATGGGGACGGCTTCGCCGAGTGTGAAGGCGACTGTCAGGACGGAGAGGGCGGCGCCGCGATCGGGCCCACCCAGCCCGAGATCTGCGACGGGCTCGACACCGACTGCGATGGGGCGCTGGGCGCGGACGAGGCAACGGACGTCGACGGCGACGGGTGGGCTCCGTGCCTGGGGGACTGCGACGACGCCGACACCGACCGCCACCCTGGCACCTACGAGCACGCGGGCGTGGACGTGGACTTCAACTGCGACGGGCTCACCGGCGCCACGGCCGCGGTGATTCCGCGGGACGATTCCGAGACCGTGCTCGCCGCTGAAATGGACGCCTTGTGCACCCTGCACGGCCGAAGCCTGCAGGTGCAGGACTTCGAGCTGGGCAGCGACGGCGGGCCGGTGTCCCTCTCCACCGTGGCCGCCGTGGGGATCTGGGACGGACCCGAGTTCGGCTTCTCGTTCGTCGAGCTGGTCAACAACTTCGTCGCCCGGTCCGGGGTGCTGTTCATTCAGCCCAATGAGGTCGGGGAGAGCTTCACGTTCCGCTTCGACGTCCCCCAGGACTTCGTGGCGTTCGCCGTCGCCGGGCGGGACCTGGGCAACTGGGACGGATACGGGGTCACGCTGCTCAACGGCGAAGACGAACTCGATTCGGCGCCGCTGTTCGGCTCGGATCAGCCGGCGGTCGAGGGGTGGGAGTTCCGCGGGTACGAGAGCGCGGCCAACATCGCGTTCGACGCCATCCGCATCGACGTCGCAACGGCGCCGGAGTCCCTGTTCTTCGACGACCTCTACCTCTGCCACTAGGCGGAGGGAGCAACCGGGGCGGCGCGCAGGCGGCGCGGGCACCGACCAACGCGCGGGCACCGACCGTCAGCGCGGGCACCGAGCGGCCGCGCCAGTTGTGCGCATTCGTTGGCTACTCGGCCTTGTCGCCGGTGCAGAGGTAGAGCTGGCCGCCGTGCTCCTTGGTGGAGGGGAGCTCGGCCCGGGCGTAGACCTCCGCGGCGGCTTCGAGGGGCTCCCAGAACCGACGACGGATGTCGGCGCGGGCGACGAGGTTGACCATGTGCCCCTGGAACGTCAGGGGGTCGGCGTGCACGTCGACGACGACGCAGCGGCCGCCGGGCTTCAGCAGGCCCCAGAGGTTGGCGAAGGCCTGCTCCCAGTCGGGGAAGGCGGTCAGCCCGAGGAAGATGTGCAGCCGATCGAACTGGGTCGGGGCGCCGGCGGCTTCGAGGTCCGCCGCGGACAAAGTGCGCGCGTCGCTGTGCAGCAGCGTCGGCTGGATGCCCAGGCGCTCTGCGCGTTTGGCAGCCTTGCCCAGCATGCCGGGGCTGAAGTCCACGCCCGTGATGGTGGCGTCGGTGATCTCGTCGAAGCTCTGGCCGGTCCCGCAAGGCAGGTCGAGCAGGGTCATGCCGGGCTCGAGCTTCAGCGCCGCGGCGGCGAGCTGGCGCTGCTCGCGGTAGAGCGGCTCCATCGAGGAGTCGTAGAACGAGGAGAAGAAGTTGTAGTACCAGCTCATTCGGGGCTTATGGCACAGGCAACCGGACGCTCGCCCGCAGCGGGGGGATGCAGCCGTTCCCGCTTCTCGTCGGGCGGATGCAGCCGCTGCGACTCCGCGTCGGGCCGATTCAGCGGAGGACGGCGGTCCGGGACGCGGGGAAGACCGCATCCCCGGTCGGTACCCGGGGGCGTTCGCTCGCTACCACTCCTCGTCGGGGGGCTCCGTCACCGCGCCGGCGACCGCGTCGACCAGCCGCTCGATGGACCGGTGGCCGAAGTTGTCGGACAGCCGCTCGCGGCCCCCGCCCAGGGCGCCCCGGTAGCGGGCGAAGTCGACGACGCCGTCCTCGACCGAGACCTCGTAGTACTCCCGGTCCAGCACCGCGGAGCGGCGGGTCCGCAGGATGCCTCGGGTGTCTCCCACTTCGAACGGCTCGACGGGCTCCGGCAGGAACTCCAGCCCCGAGGCCAACGCGTCGACGACGTCGCGCACGGCGCGGGCGCCGCCGGTCACCCGCACGCCGCGGATCTCGGCGCCGTAGGGACCCGAGCCCACCACGTCGGCCGATGCGACCAGGCCCCCCGCGGCGGCCTCGACAGGCTCGCCCGCGGCCCTGGAGACCTCGCGGACGAGCGCCTCCCCGAGGGTCGGTTCGTCCGTCATGAGCGCACCTCGGGGTACCGGTTCATGCGGACTCCTTCGCCTCGGTGCGCCGTCGCGTCGACTTGCTGCCGTCGTGACGCAGGATCAGCTCTTTGCCGTCGAGGACCGTCTTGAGGGCGACCGGTCGCTTCCACAGCCGCACCAGGTTCCCCAGCGTCGTCTCGGCCCAGTCCATCTTCAGGTCCTGGCCCGTGTGCCGGTGCTCCAGCAGCAGCTCGCCGCGGTTGCCGTGGTTGCTGTCCACCACCTCGACGATGGGCTGACCGAAGTTCGTCAGCTGGTCCAGCAACCCGGTCTTGATGTCGGCGAACTCCCGAGACTTGATCAGGTACCGCTTGCTCCGGCGGTCGTAGGCGTACGCGAAGAACCCCTGCCGCTCGCAGAACTCCTCGGTCAGGAACGCGTCCACGAACTGCACGTCGTTGTAGATGCGCCGGACCTCGAAGATCTTCTCCAGCCCCCCCTGCTCGTCCACGAACCAGTTCGTCTTCGCCTGGTAGTCGTCGCACTCGTCGTACTCGGCGCCGTGCCGCCCCGTGTCCCAACGCCGTTCGATGTCCCGGAACAGCTCCAGCCCCAGCTTGTAGGGGTTCAGCTGCTTGCGCCCCATGGCCGTCGTGCCCGCCGAGGCGTCGGCGTAGTGGACGATCTCGCTCGCCGTCGCCAGCTCCTCGGTCATCAGCTTCGTGTGCCAGAAGGTCGCCCACCCCTCGTTCATGATCTTCGTCATGCCCTGGGGGTTGAAGTACTCGGCCTCGGCCCGAACCACCGACAGGATGTCGGCCTCCCACCCATGCAGCGGCGCGTTGGCCAGGATGAAGCCCAGCACGTCCCGCTCGGGGCGCTCGGGCACCGTCCGCGCCTTCAGCGACTCCTGCAGCAGCCGCTCGCGCTTGCCGTGGATCTCCTCGGGCGGGTTGATGTAGGCGTCCATGTAGGACCGATCCACGTCCACCTTGAAGTGGGCATCGTGGGGCAGGGTCGGGTCGCCGCCTTCCTCCACGGCCTCCCGGATCGAGCGCTGCACCGGGTCCTCGTCCCGGCTCTGCCGCGAGATGGCCGCGGCGTGCGGGTCGATCAGGTTGTCGACGCTCAAGCACGCGTCCAGGAACTCCTCGACTCGCTCCTGACCCATGCGATCGATCAGCCGCCGCACGCGCGTCGCGTGGTTGGCCATCTGGTCGATCATCTTCCGGTTCGTGTGGGCGAACCACAGGTTGTTCTTGAAGAAATCGCAGTGCCCGTACACGTGCGCCATCACCAGCTTCTGATCCGTCGGGTGGTTGACGTTCATCAGGTAGGCGGTGCACGGGTCCGTGTTGATCACCATCTCGTAGATCTTCGACAGACCGTACGAGTACGACTTGTGGACCTGCTCGAACTCCATCCCGAACCGCCAGTGCGGGTACCGGGTGGGGAACCCGCCGTACGCCGCGAGCATCGAGATCTCCTCGGGCGAGACCAGCTCGAAGACCGTGGGGAAGAAGTCGAGGCCGGCGGCCGCCGCCACCGCCTCCACCTGGCGCTGCATCTCCTGCAGCTCCGTCGGCAGCCCCTTGCGGAGCCTCGTGTTGAACACACTGGGCCAGGTCATGGGCTCACCTCCCTCGCCCGAGGAACGTCTTGATGGAGTCCATCACGCCGTCCTTGTTGGCGATGTTCGAGAGGATCACGGCCTCTTCGTCCTCGAACTCCCCCGTCAGGTCCTTGATGAACTGCCCCGAGCCGTACTCGGACTCCACCTGGCCGTAGCAGAAGGCGTTGACCTTCGGCAGCAAGTCCTCCCGCAGGAGCCGCAGGCACTCCTTCGTGTCCGACCCCGACCAGTTGTCCCCGTCGGAGAAGTGGAAGGGGTAGATGTTCCACTCGTCGGCCGGGAAGTCCGCCTCGATCATCTTCAGGCCCAGTTTGTAGGCCGAAGAAATCAAGGTGCCACCGCTCTCCCGGGTCGAGAAGAACGTGTCCCGGTCGACCTCCTTGGCCCTCGCGTCGTGGATGATGAAGCGGGTCTCCAGGCCGTCGTATTGGCTCGACAACCACGTGTCGATCCAGAACGCCTCCATGCGCACGATCTCCTTCTGCGCGTCCCCCATCGAACCCGACACGTCCATCATGTAGAGCACCACGGCGTTGCGTTCCGGGCGTTTGTCCTCGGTCCACGAACGGAACTTCTCGTCGGCTTTGATCGGAGTGACGATCGGGTTGCCGGGGTCGTAGTTGCCCGAGGCGATGGAGCGCTGCAGCGCCGACTTGTACGTCCGCCGGAAGTGCCGCAGCGAGTCGGGGCCCACCGGCGCGATCTGGTTGTACTTGTCCTTCTTCGCGACGACGTTCTTGCTGCCACGGGGTTCGATGTTCGGCAGCTCGAGCTCCTCGGCCAGGATCTCCGCCAGCTCCGCGATGGTGACGTCCACTTCGAGGATGTGCTGCCCTTCCCCGTCGCCCGCCTTGCCCCCGCCGGGCCCCTCCCCCACTCCCTCGCCTTCGTCCCCCGACCCCGCCCCGACCCCGCCTTCGTTCTTGCCGTAGCGGAACTTCGGCAGCTGGATCTGCGGCACCGGGATGGACACGAAGTCCTTGCCCTTGCGGCCGATCATCTCGCCGTTGGACATGTACTTCTTGAGGTCCTTGCGGATGCGTCCGCGCACGATCTCGCGGAACCGCCCGATGTCGCGGTCGATGGCGCCAGGCATGCCCGCTACTCCGAGTCCCCGCGGGCGAAGATCGAAGCCACGTACGACAGGACGTCGGTCGCCGTCTCGTCGTTGTAACCGCAGTCCCGCACCAGCCGGGCCTTCACGACGTCGATCTTCTCCTGCGTGGCTTCGTCGACCACGTTGGACACCAGGGAGCTCAGCTTGATGCTGTCCTTGCTGTCCTCGAACAGCTTCGCCTCCAGCGCCTTGCGGAGCCGGTCGTTGGCCTTCCAGTCAAACGACTTGCCGTCCAGGCTCAGCGCGCCGATGAAGTTCATGATCTCGCGCCGGAAGTCGTCCTTGCGGGCCTCGGCGATGTCGATCTTCTCCTCGATCGAGCGCATCAGCCGCTCGTCGGCCTCCTCGTAGTCGCCCGTGAACTTGTTCCGCACCCGCTCCTTCTGGGTGTAGGCCTTCACGTTGTCGATGTAGTTGCCGCAGAGCCGTCCGATGGCCTCCTCGTCGGCCGAGATCGCTTTGCGCACCTCGTTCTTGAGGATGTTGTCGTACTCGGTCTTCACCTCCGCCAACAGCTCGCGGTAGTGCTTCTTGGTGTCGGCGTCGGAGATGAGCGAGTGCTGGCGCAGCCCGCCCTCGAGCTCGCTGAGCACCATGAAGGGGTTCACCGAGGCGTGCTTGTCCTGGACCAGCGTGTTGCTGATCTTGTCCTGGATGTAGCGGGGCGAGATGCCCTCCAGGCCCTCGCGAATCGTCTCCTTGCGCAGCTCCTTGACGTTCTCCTCGGTGAAGCCGGGGAGCATCTTTCCGTTGTAGAGCTTGAGCTTCTGCATCAGCCCCAGGCTCCCCTTCTGGGGCGCCTCGAGCCGGGTGAGAATCGCCCACATGGCGGCCACTTCGATCGTATGCGGCGCGATGAACTTCCCGTTCACGCGGTCGTTGCGGAAGTCCTTCTCGTAGATCTTGATCTCGTTGGACAGCCGCGTGCAGTACGGGATGTCGATGCGGATCGTGCGGTCGCGCAGGGCCTCCATGAACTCGTTGTTCTGGAGCTTGCGGAACTCGGGCTCGTTCGTGTGCCCGATGATCACCTCGTCGATGTCGCACTGAGCGAACTTCTTCGGCTTGATCTTGTGCTCCTGGGACGCCGTCAGCAGGTCGTACAGGAACGCCACGTCGAGCTTGAGCACCTCGACGAACTCGATGAGGCCGCGGTTGGCCACGTGGAACTCGCCGTCGAAGTTGAACGCGCGGGGGTCCGAGTCGGAGCCGTACAGCGCGATCTTCCGGTAGTTGATGTCGCCGGTGAGTTCGGTGCTGTCCTGGTTCTTCTCGTCCTTGGGCTGAAACGTGCCGATGCCGACGCGGTCGGTCTCCGACAGCACGATGCGCTTGACCCGCACGTCGCCGATGACGCGGGTCCAGTCGCCGTCGTAGTCCTCCAGCTTCTTGCGGAAGTAGTAGCGCGACACGGGGCTCAGCTCGCCTTTGATGCCGACGGCGAAGTCGTCCGAACTCAACTCGGCGGCGACCTTGGCGCGGAACTCCTCGGGGATGAGCAGGAGCGGCTCGGCGTGCACCGGATCGTCGACCCAGCCGCCCTCCTCTCCGTCGTCCTTCCAGCTGAACGTGTACAGCGCACCTTCGTCGGTCCGGCTGTAGTGCTCCAGCCCCTTCTTGAGCATGCGCACGATGGTCGACTTCGCGGAGCCGACGGGGCCGTGCAGGAGGATGACCCGCTTTTCGGGGCCCAACCCCAGGGCGGCCGACTTCAGCACCTGCACCAGGTTCATGAGCTGCACGTCGATGCCGAAGATGCCGTCCTTGCCGTCGTCGATGGGGTCGTCGAAGAGCTTGAAGCGGGTGATCGGCTTGCGGAACTCGACGTACTTGTCGGTGCCGTAGGACAGGATCATGTCGTACATGCGCTGGAACGAATTCCGCGTCACCCGGGGGTTGGCCCGCACCAGGTCCAGGTAGTCCTGGAAGGACCCCTGCCAGTGCAGGGATCGGTACTGGGTCAGGTCCTGCTCGGACTGAATCATCGAAACGATGGACTCGCCGCTCATGCTCGCTCCTTCAGACCTCCGGGGTGGAGGTCGCGGGCAGCGTCGTGATCTGCGGTCCGGGACTGGCGGGATGCGACTCGGGGAAGGAAGAGGCGGCAGCCCTGGAGGGCGGAATCACTCAGCTGCCAAAGATCCGTCGGTCACTCGCGAAGGCCCACATCAAGGGTGTGGACAGGCCCCGCGAGTCAGGGGGCGTCGGTGCCTCCAAAACAACAGACGATCGATTCGTCTGCCTTCTTCATTCGGGGGCCAGACATCCGGCCCCACTTCGCTCTACCTAATCGTTAAGCCCACAACTGGAACACTTCCAGTGTCGGAATCAACCCGGGCGGTTGCCAGGGCTCTTGGGGGCCAACGATGAGCGGAAACATTCCGGGGACCGAGCGGTCAAGCAGGGAGCGAACTACCAGGCAGGTCGGACGCCATCGGCCGTGAGCATTGCGGGCACCGGCAACACCCCGCCGCGGGCGACCTTGTCGGCCAGGGCGGCGAACTCGACGGGGTCCAGGGTCACGTCCCCCAGGAAGGGGTGCAGCCGCTCGGGGCGCTCGGTGCCGGCGGGCACCACGAAGAACGACGGGAAACCCCGCACGCCCCACTCGGTGGCCAGCCCCGCGGCCTCGGGGCTGGACTCGGCGTCGACGTGCACGCGGATGGCGCCGTCGAGGAAGCGGCGCATGGCGCGGTGGCTCAAGTAGTCCTGCCGAAAGCGCTTGCAGTGCGGGCACCACGGCGCGTGGAAGTAGACGACCAGCGCCTTGCCGTCGCTGCGTTCCCGCTCGTCCAGGGCCTTCTCGTAGCCCGCCACGTCCCGGTACCAGCCGCGGGTTCCGACGGGGTCGTAGCGGTCGTTGGGGGACGCGGCGCCGGTGGCGGGGAGGCGGGCGGCCGAGGTCCCGAGCGGCGGGGGCTCGCCGGGGATGGCGAGGACGAGCCCCGCGGAGGCCGACGGGGCGGGGGCGGGTTCGAGGGCCCCAGCCTCGGAGCCAGCTTCGGGGGCCGCTTCGGGGGCCGGCGCGTCGTCGACGACGGCGAGTCCCGGCCGCGCGCTCTCCTCGATGCCCCGGGCCGACCACTCGTCGGCGTCGCCGAGGGCGCGCAGCTGGCCGATGGACAAGCCCGGCGCGGAGCTCGCGCGGGCGTCGGTGGGCTCGGCGACGGCGCCCTTGGCTTCGGGGGCGGCCTCGTTCGCGTCGACGGTGGGCGAGCCCCGGAGGCCCCACCCCAGCGCGAACGCCGCGGCGGCCACGACCGGCAGCCAGCCGGCGGCCAGGCGCGGCATCGACCACCGCGCCCCCGCAGCCCGCGGCGCCTTGCCGCCCCGGTCGGGCAGGCGCCGCGCGGTGAACAGCGATCGCGCTCCGCCGGTCTTGCTGAAGATCAGGCCGCAGCGCCGACACTCGGGCTGGGGCACCTGCTCCTTGCCGCACGCGGGGCACACCAGTTTGGCGGGTTCATGCACGAACCCAACGTAGACCCGAGGTCGGCGAGCCGCCGAGGAAGTTGGGGGCCCGCAGACCGTTGCGTGGGGGTGGCTGCGGCCCACCGGGCCTCCGCCCACGCCTCCGGCCCTCCGGGCCTGCGGCGGCTGCGGGAGCCCCTGCGGGTCTCCCTCCGCGGCTCCGCGAGCCCCTGCGGGTCTTGCTCCGTGCCCGCGGGCCGGGCGCCCGCCGAAGGCGGCCGCAGACCCGCGGACGGAGACCCCGCAGGCGAAGCCGAGGAGGCTCCGGGAGCCCCGGAGGACGCCGAAGGCGGCCGCAGGGTCCCACCGCCCGCGCCCGCGGTGCTCGCTCAACCCAGGTCGGCCTCCCCTGCCCCGCCACCGCCCCCCGTGCACTACCCTCTCGCCGATGGCCCCGTCCCCCCAATGGCTCGCCCAACGGCAGGCGCTGCACACGCGCTTCCTCGACGTCGTGGGGCTGCACGACGCCTCGCGCCTGGCCTACTTGCACGGCCCCGAGACCACCTGGGACGACGACGGGCTCGTGCGGCTGTGGACCGACGCCCTGGCCGCCCACCCGCCGGTCGAGCACGGCAGCAACCACATGTACGTGCACGTGCCGTTCTGCAAATCGCTGTGCACGTTCTGCAATTACGAGCGCCTGCGGCCCTCGCGCGCGAGCCTCATGGAGGACTACCTGCAGCGGGTGCTCGCCTCCATGGATGCCCTCGCGCCGGCCCTCGAGCCCCTGACGTTCCACGCCCTATACATCGGGGGCGGCACGCCGTCGGTCCTGCCGGCGAAGATGCTGGACACGTTGCTGTGGGCGGTGCGCAACAAGTTCCGGTGGCACGTGCACGCGGCGCGGCACTTCGAGTTCGACCCCGCGGTGCTCGGGCCGACGCGCCTGGAGGTGCTGCAGAAGCACGAGTTCAACTACCTGAGCTTCGGCATCCAGACCCTGGACGGTGCGGTCAACGAGGCCCACGACCGGGGCTTGCAGGACCTGGCGCTCATCGGCAAGCGGTTTGAGTCGCTGCAAGCCGCGGGGCTCGATGCGCCCGCGTGCGACTTCCTGCTCGGCCTCGCGGGCACGACGCCCGACCAGATCATCGGCGAGCTGCGCACCGTCATGGAGCGCTTCCGGCCGCGCAGCATCGACGTCTTCCTCATCACCCCGACGCGCGAGTACGTCGACCGCCACTTCGGCGGCTCCTACGAGGCGTTCTGGGCCCACCGGCTGCCCTTCGAGCAGCAGTGCGGGCCGGCCATCGAGCAGCTGGCCGAGGATCTGGACTACATCGCCAGCGGCGGCGGCGGGCACCTGTTCCACCTGGGTCGCCGGGACCTGGCGCTGCCCGACGAGTCCGTGACGGGGCGCAAGTTCGGGTACTCCCAGCAGCTCAAACCGTGGACCGGCCCCCTGAACCTGGTGGCGTTCGGGCCGTCGGCCAAGAGCCGGGTGTTCGGGCACGCCTACTACGAGTCCCACGACGCCAGCGACTCCGACGACGACCCCGTGCACGTCGAGTACCGCGGCTTCCTGGGCGGTCTGCGCGGGGAGGCGATGGGCTTCCTGGTCCACCACCTGCGCGACCACGACCGCCTCGACCGCGCCGAGTTCCGGCGGTTGTTCTCGGTCGACGTGACCGAGCTGTTCGCCGACGTCATCGCCGCCTGGGAGCACCTGGGCCTCGCCCGGGTCGAGCCCGTGCACGTGGTGTTTCCGCCGGCCGACAGCCCCGAGCGCGCCCGGACCTTGATGTGGTTGGCGAACCCCGCTGGGCTCGAGCACCAGATCGAGCGGCGCCTGGGCTTCGACTTGTCGGAGCAGGCCCTGACCACCGCGCTGGCGGCGCTGCCCGCGGGCGAGGTGGCGGCGACGGGGCACGCGCGGCTGTCGTTCGTGGGGCCGAGCGGCACCGCGGTCCCGGCCCGGGTGGCGCCGACGGCCGAAGGACAGCCCCCCCGGATCGCGCTGCTCGCCGCCCCGCCCCCGGGCGACGTCGATGCCCTGCGCAAGAACGTCGCCCGCTGCCGGAAGCTGCTGACGCCGCGAAGGAACCGCCTGGCCGTGGTGTAGGGGCGGAAGCCCCATTCAGGCCCCCAATTCCCCGCGAGCCCGCCCGGCCTTCCCTTATGGTGCGCCGATGCGCGCCGTCCTCCTCTTGCTGCTCTTGCTCGCCGCCCCCGCCGTCGCCGGCCAGGGCGGCCCCGACTCCTTCGGCTACACCTGGATCGACAGCAACAGCGGCTGGCCCGTCCCCCCCGCCTACGACCCGCCCAGCTCCCAGGACATCCGGGTGGGCACCGACTCGTACGGCACCGTCGCCATCGGCTTCCCCTTCCCCCTGTACGGCCAGACGTTCACCACCGTGGAGGTCCAGGCCGACGGCGGCCTGACCTTCGGCGACCCCAACTTCGACCTGCCCTACAACAACCAGTGCCTGCCGCTGGGCGGCACCCCCCCGATGATCCTGCCCTGGTGGGACGATCTGGAGCCCTGGCCCGGCTCGTTCGACGCCGCCGACATGCAGTGGGAGCTGGTGGGCGTCGCGCCGAACCGCATCTTCGTCGTCGAGTACGAAGGCGCCGACCACTGCAGCGTCAGCGGCGAGGTGACCTTCGAGGTCCACCTCCACGAGGACGGCGTCATCGAGATGCTCTACCTCGACACGAACCTGGGCGGCAGCTCCTACGACGACGGCAACTCCGCCACCGTCGGCCTGCAGAACACCAACGGCAGCGCCTGGCTCCAGCTGGGCTGCAACGACGACTTCCTGTCGGCCAACTACGCCATCGCGTTCCTCCCCCCGGCCTGCGACGACGTCGACGGCGACGGCTCCTGCGCCAACCAGGACTGCGACGACGCCGACGCCGCCAACTTCCCCGGCAACCCCGAAGTCTGCGACGGCCAGGACAACGACTGCGACGCCCAGGCCGACGAAGGGTTCGACGCCGACGCCGACGGCTACACCACCTGCGCCGGCGACTGCGACGACGCCAACGCCGCGGCGAACCCCGCGTGCACCGAGGCCTGCAACGGCTTCGACGACGACTGCGACGGCGGCTCCGACGGCGGCTCCGACAACCTCCCCGACGTCGACGGCGACGGCCACGGGCCGTGCAGCGACTGCGACGACAGCAACGCGCTGGTCTTCCCCGGCGCGTTCGAGCAGTGCAACAGCATCGACGACGACTGCGACGGGAGCACCGACGAGGGCTACGACCTGGACGGCGACGGAGTGCTGTCGTGCGGCGGCGACTGCGACGACGGCGACGCATCTGTGAGCCCGACGGCGACCGAGGTCTGCGACGGGGTCGACAACGACTGCGATGGCGACGTGGACGAGGAGGTCGACGGCGACGGCGACGGCTGGACCGGCTGCGCGGGCGACTGCAACGACAGCAACCCCGCCATCCACCCCGACGCGGTCGAGGCCTGCAATGGCGCCGACGACGACTGCGACGGCGCCACTGACGAAGGCTTCGACGGAGACTCCGACGGCGTGGCGTCGTGCGCGGGCGACTGCGACGACAGCGACGCCAGCGTCTACCCGGGCGCCCCCGAAGTGACCGGCGACGGCGTCGACTCCAACTGCGACGGGATCGACAACCCCGCGGTCGGCGACGACGACGACGCGGCCGACGACGACGACGCAGCCGACGACGACGACGCAGCCGAC